>Ga0208492_1000022_pt1 | contig 234519 bp, 239 predicted proteins | sample Subbioar_CSW14AB_FD_184820 | JGI IMG/M metagenome (GOLD analysis project Ga0208492, IMG submission 184820) | Serpentinite rock and fluid subsurface biosphere microbial communities from McLaughlin Reserve, California, USA - CR12Mar_CSW14AB (SPAdes) | ecosystem: Environmental > Terrestrial >...
GCATCAGCGTGGCCGTCATGTAGTCGGTCAGGCGACCGATCTCGTTGATGCCGATCTGCCGGTTCTGCAGGCGCTGGCGCAGCGCCTCGACCTGTCGTGCCGCCGTATCGAGCTGCAGCTGGGTGCGTTCGGTCAGTCGGGTGACGATCCGGTCGTTGCGGTCGCGCAGCAGTTCAACGGTGTTGAGGCGGCCACTGATCAGCGCAATACCGTAAGCAAGGCCGGCCAGCAGCATCAGCGCGCCGACGCCCAGCGTCAGCACGCGCGAAATCGACAGACGCACGCGCTGGCGGCCCGCCTCGGGCGGCGGGCTGACGGTGGGCAGGGGTTCGGTCAAAGACGGCTGGGCAGCGGAACGCGCTGCTTACCCCTTGGTTCGGGCAAGCGCTTCAACCTGCTTGCGCAACTCTTCCATCTGCTTCTTCAGCGCGTCGACCTCGACCGGCTCGCCGGGCTTTTCCCCCGCAGCGCCGGTCTTCTCGATATCGGCCGCGCCGGCGACGAAGGGATTGAACATGGTCATGGCGCGCTGGAACATCTGCATGTTCTGGCGACCCATTTCCTCGATGCTGCGGAACGGGAACATCTCGCCGAAGGATTCCGCCATATACTGGCGCATCTGGTCCTGGTTGCGCTGGAACGAGGTCATCGAGATTTCGAGATAGCTCGGCACCAGGGTCTGCAGGCTGTCGCCATAGAAAGAAATCAGCCGACGGAGGAACCCGATCGGGAGCAGCTGCTGGCCGCCCTTGGATTCTTCCTCGAAAATGATCTGGGTCAGCACGCCGCGGGTGATGTCTTCCCCGGACTTGGCGTCCTCAACAAGGAAATCCTGGCCGTCCTTCACCATCTGGCACAGGTTTTCCAGGGTCACGTAGGAAGACGTCGCCGTGTTGTACAGCCGCCGGTTTGCATATTTCTTGATCTTTACGACCGGCGCCCCTGTCGTCTGAGCCCCTGTCGTCTGGTCGGTCTCGGCCACGGTCCTGCGCTCCCTCGAATTTGTTAAAAAGTATTTCACATCATTATCGTATGTATACGCAAGGGTCTTGTGCGGCGCGAAAAGATAGCCGGTTGCAGGCCGCCGGTGTAGGCTACCAGACATGGATGATCCGAAGGCAAAAGCTGGCAGCGGGGGCGATGCCCAGGAGCTTGCCCAACGCTTCCTCGATCTCTGGCAGGAACAGGCCGGATTGCTGGCAACCGACCCGAAACTGGCGGAGTTGTCGGCCAACTGGCTGACGCTCTGGCAGCAGGGGGCGCGGAATGCCCAGCAGGCCGCCACAGCAGCCGCGACACAGCAGGGAGGCGGAAATGGCGCGCCAGGAAACGCGTCTGGGTCCAAGGCCGCTGCCGCTGCATCTGGCCACCACCAACCTGATGCTGCTGAGCTCGCTCGCCGCCTGGCCGATTGCGAAAGACGGCTCGCTGCCCTGGAAGGCGCACTTGCAGCAGCCCTTCAGCAGCCTGCTGCCCCAGCTCGCAAGCGTCGATCCAAATGAATTCAACGCCGCGTTGATCCGCGCCGGTCTGGCGCGGATCGGCGCGATGACCGCGGGGCTGCAGCGCTATCGCAGCCATGGCTGGCGCCGCGATCTGCCGGATCCGCCGCTCGCCTGGCGCGAAGGCGGTTCGCGGCTACTTTCATATGCTGACAGCGGCGCTCCGGTCTTGCTGGTGCCGTCGCTGGTCAATCGCGGCTATGTGCTCGATCTCGCCGAAGGACAGAGTCTGGCGCGCTGGCTGGCGCAACAGGGCGTGCGTCCGTTCCTGCTCGACTGGGGCGATCCGGGCGAAACGGAACAGCAGTTCAGTCTGGCGAACTATATTGCGCGTCTGCGCCGCGCGCTGCGCCATCTGCATGACAAGACCGGGCAGGTGCCGCGGCTGGTCGGGTATTGCATGGGCGGCAATCTCGCGCTGGCTGCGGCCGTCGCAGCGCCTGAAGATGTCGCAGGCCTCGCACTGATCGCGACGCCGTGGGATTTTCATGCCGGCGGCGCACATCAGGCTGCGTTGGTACAGGCGCTGGCGCCGGCTTTGGTGCCGCCGGCGGCAAAAGCCGGCGATGCGCCGCCGATGCTGGATGTCGACATGCTGCAGGCTTTCTTCTGGGCGCTCGATCCTTTCACGGTGCTGAAAAAGTTCACGCAGTTTGCCTCGCTGCCCGAGGGCAGCGAGGCCGAGCGGCGTTTCGTGGCGATGGAAGACTGGCTCAATGATGGCGTGCCGCTGGCCGGCAACGTGGCGCGCGAATGCCTGATCGGCTGGTATGGCGAGAACCGTCCGGTCCACGGCCGCTGGATGATCGATGGCCGCGCCGTGCGGCCGCAGGACTGGAAAAAGCCGGCGCTGGTGGTGCTGCCGGAACGCGACAAACTGGTGCCCAAGGAAGGTGCCGCCGCGCTGCTGGCGCAGATGCCGCAGGCCACGCGCCTGGATGCGCCCAGCGGCCATATCGGCATGATGGTGGGGCCGCGAGCCGAGGCCGGGCTGTGGCGGCCATTGGCAGACTGGCTGCTTTCCGTTGGGTCCGCTCCGCAGGCGGAGAAACTGCGCCCCAAAGTTCGACGCCGTGCGACCAAAGTGCAGCGATAAAGGCGGGTTTTACACAGGCGAGGGTCTTGCTGCACCTGCGAAAAAGCCGGTATCGTTTCCATCATAAATCGTCTCGCCCCAAATAGTCCGATCTGTGGAGGACCCCATGACCGATATCGTCATCGCCAGCGCCGCACGCACGCCCGTCGGCTCATTCAACGGCGCGCTCAGCGGCGTGCCGGCCCATTATCTCGGCCAGGTCGCTATCGATGGCGCGCTGAAGCGCGCCGGCGTGCAGCCCAATGAGGTCAGCGAAGTGATCATGGGTCAGATCCTGACGGCAGCGCAGGGTCAGAACCCGGCACGACAGGCTTCGATCAATGCCGGCCTGCCGGTGGAAGTGCCGGCCTGGGGCGTCAACATGCTGTGCGGTTCTGGCCTGCGCGCCGTGGCGCTCGGTTTCCAGGCGGTAAAGAACGGTGACAGCGCCATCGTCGTCGCCGGCGGCCAGGAAAGCATGAGCCAGGCGCCGCACGCGGCTTACCTGCGGGCCGGCCACAAGATGGGCGATCTCGGCTTTGTTGATACCATGATCCGCGACGGCCTGTGGGATGCCTTTAACGGCTACCACATGGGCAACACCGCCGAAAACGTGGCCAAGCAGTTCCAGATCACCCGCGATCAGCAGGATGAGTTCGCGGTGAAGAGCCAGAACAAGGCCGAAGCGGCGCAGAAGGCCGGCAAGTTCAAGGACGAGATCGTTCCGGTCACCATCAAGGGCCGCAAGGGCGATACCGTGGTGGAGAATGACGAATACATCCGCCATGGCGCCACCGTCGATGCGATGAAGGCGCTGCGTCCGGCCTTCGCCAAGGACGGCAGTGTCACCGCCGGCAATGCCTCGGGCATCAACGACGGTGCCGCCGCCGTGGTGCTGATGAGCGCGGAAGAAGCCAAGAAGCGCGGCGTGAAGCCGCTGGCACGCATCGTCAGCTGGGCGCAGTCGGGCGTCGACCCCTCGATCATGGGCACCGGCCCGATTCCGGCCTCGCGCGAAGCGCTGAAGAAGGCCGGCTGGAAGGCCAGCGATCTCGACCTGATCGAGGCCAACGAAGCCTTCGCCGCGCAGGCCTGCGCCGTGAACAAGGATATGGGCTGGGACACCGACAAGGTGAACGTCAATGGCGGCGCCATCGCCATCGGCCATCCCATCGGCGCCTCGGGCGCCCGCGTGCTGGTGACCCTGCTGTATGAAATGCAGCGCCGCGATGCCAAGAAGGGCCTCGCCACGCTTTGTATCGGCGGCGGCATGGGTATTGCCATGTGCGTGCAGCGCGACTGACGCATTCGACCAAAGGCCGGGAGGGGGTATCCCGGCCTTTGCGTTATATCTTTGCGTTATCAGGGGGCTGCGCGGCGCACATCTGATACCGAACGCCTGTCGCAGCGTTAAAGAAAAAGAAGTTCAACAGGAGGAATGTGCATGTCCCGCGTAGCGATCGTCACCGGCGGAACCCGAGGTATCGGGGCCGCGATTTCCAAGCTTCTGCACCAGAACGGCTACAAGGTGGCGGCGAATTATGCCGGCAACGCCGAACGCGCCAAGGCGTTTGAAGCCGAAACGGGCATCAAGACCTATCAGTTCGATGTCGCCAACTACGAAGACTGCGTCAAGAACGTGAAGCAGATCGAGCGCGATCTCGGCCCGGTCGACGTGATCGTCAATAACGCGGGCATCACGCGCGACGGCACAATGCACAAGATGAGCCCCGACCAGTGGCAGTCTGTGATCGACACCAATCTCGGCGGCTGCTTCAACATGTGCCGCGCCGCCATCGACGGCATGCGCGAACGCGGTTTCGGCCGCATCGTCAATATCGGCTCGATCAACGGCCAGGCCGGACAGTATGGCCAGGTCAATTACGCCGCCGCCAAATCCGGTATTCATGGTTTCACCAAGGCGCTGGCGCAGGAAGGTGCCGCGCGTGGCATCACCGTGAATGCGATTGCGCCGGGCTATATCGATACCGATATGGTCTCGGCGGTGCCGGCCAATGTGCTGGAAAAGATCGTCGCCAAGATCCCGGTCGGCCGCCTGGGCCGTGCCGAGGAAATTGCGCGCGGCGTGCTGTTCCTGGTTGCTGACGAGGGCGGTTTCATCACCGGCTCGACGCTCAGCATCAATGGCGGCCAGCATATGTACTAAGTCCGCTGGCGGATTTCCGCCAAGTTTTAAATCGCCGCCGGATACCACCGGCGGCGATTTTTGTTTTGTCACAGCCGCGGTCTTCACAAATCCGCCATCATCGCGGCACAGCTTGTTGCCAGTCGAGTTTCTTGCAGTCCAGGAGGCTGTATCATGACCCGCCCTGTGGTCGGTTTGGGATTGGTGGCTGCGGTTGCGCTGGGTGGCGGTGTATTGATCACGCCCGCGCCGGCGGAGGCCGACAGTTTTTCTTTCGGCTATTCCAGCGGCTATCACGGCCATCGGCATCACCGCGATTACGGCCATCGCCATCATCACCGGCACAGCTATTACAGCTATCGCAGCTACTGGGGTCCGCCGGCCTATTATGCGCCGCCGCCGCGCGTTGTGGTCGTGCAGCCGCCGCCAGCGTATTACGCGCCGCCGCCTCCTCCGGTGGTCTATGCGCCGCAGGGCCAACTGTCGGCTGTGCCGGCTTCGCCGGTTTATCAGGCGCCGAACGGCCAGTATTGCCGCGAATACCAGTCGGGCGTGACAGTGGCCGGCCGGGTGCAGCCGAGCTACGGCACAGCGTGTCTGATGCCCGACGGCGCCTGGCGCGTGGTCAACTGAACGGCGTCTTCGAATTGCAAACGCTCCTGACCACGCGATAATCACGCACAAACGGTCGGCTTGGTGCCTAATTCTCCTTTGCTGCATTGGCAGAGGAGGGCGGCGTGACGACTCAAAGGCAGGCGTATCTCAAGCGCGGTTACAGCCGCATCGGCGGCTGGCTGTTTCCCTATAGTGCAAGGTTCATCGACTCGCTGCTTGAGTTGCAGCTCGAAGCGGATGTGCGTGGATCAGTCGGCGAGATCGGCGTGCATCATGGCAAGCTGTTCATCCTGCTGGCACTGGGCCGGCGCGCCGGCGAAGCGGCTTTCGCCATCGATGTATTCGGCGACCAGCATCTGAACCGGGACGATTCCGGCTCCGGAGATCGCGAGATATTCCTGAACAATACGCGGCGCTGGCTCGGCAGCGACAGCGAGTCTCTGAATGTGCTGCAGCGGTCTTCCCTGGATGTGCGACCCGAGGAGATTCTCGAACGCAACGGGCCGGTCCGACTGGCCTCGATCGATGGCGGCCATACCGAGGACTGCGTGATCAATGACCTGACACTGGTGCAGTCCGTGCTCGCACCGAAGGGTGTCGTCATCCTGGATGATCACTTTAATGAATTCTGGCCCGAAGTTTCATCCGGGGTGGCACGCTATCTGCTCGATCCGGGCGCACGTCTGCGGCCCTTCGCCATCACGCCCAATAAGACGTATTTCGCCGCTGCCGAAGATGTTGCCTTCTATCGCCGCAGCCTGCGCAGCCGGAATGACTATTATTACGAAAAGACTGCGCGCCTGCTGGGCAGCGAACTTGATATCTTCGGCACGCAGCCTTGGACCTTTTCGCTGAAGGCCCGCCTGATTAAATGGATCAAGGCCACGCCGTTTGGTCCTTATGTGCAGGCCCTGCATCGTCGACTGGCGCGTGGATTGTAAGGTTGCTGCAAGATGGATGGGGTAGCAGGGCAGTGCTACTCACCGAGAAGGCTCGTTCATGTCCATCCATGCCCTGCCGCTGCCGCAGTCTACAAAAGTGCAAGCCGCGCCGGATTTTCTCACCGGCCTGCAACAGCGCCGCAAACGCACCGTTCTGATCAGCGGGCTGCTGTTGCTGGCCGCACTGCTGTTTTCCGATTCGCTTTGGCCATCCGGCAGCCTGCTGCATGAAAGTAGCGAACTGCTGGGCTATGCACTGATCTTCCTTTGCATCGCGGGCCGCAGCTGGTGCTCGCTCTATATCGGCGGCCGCAAGAAAACGCAGCTGGTGGAGGATGGTCCCTATTCGGTCAGCCGCAACCCGCTTTATCTTTTCTCGCTCTTCGGCGGCATCGGGGTCGGATTGCAGACCGGCAGTTTCACCGCTGCTCTGGTGTGTGGTCTGTTCGTTTTTGCCATTTTCAATATTGTGATACAGCGTGAGGAAGTCTTCCTGAACGCGCATTTCCCGGCCAGTTTCACGGCCTATGCCGCGCGTGTGCCGCGCTGGGGGCCGCGTCTGTCGCGCTGGCAGTCCCGAGAGGAACTGTTGGTACGTCCGCGATTTGTGCTGCTCACTTTCCGCGATGCGCTGGGCTTTCTGGTCGCCATCCCTCTGCTGGAAGCCGTGGAATGGGCGCAGTCGGTGGGCTGGCTGCCGGTCCTGCTGCGCCTGCCGTAAACGGCGCGGCTGTAGACCAAAGGCGGGCGTCAAAATCAAGTGCGCGGCGCAAATAGCGATTGACGATCGTTTGTGAAACAAACAATACTCCTCCATAACAAAAAACTGGAGGAAACCACCATGCGCACCATCATTCGTGCTGCACTGCTGGCCATTGCCGGCGGTGCCATTCTGTCACCTGCTTTCGCCGCAGATCCCAAGCCGGTCAAGGTCGGCGTGCTCAACGACATGTCGAGCGTCTATGCCGATTTCCAGGGGCCGGGTTCGCTGCTGGCGGCGCAGATGGCGGCCGAGGACTACATGAAGACCTCGAAGCGCAAGATCGAGATCGTCTTCGCCGACCACCAGAACAAGCCCGATATTGGCGCCAACGTGGCGCGCCAGTGGTATGACGTCGACAAGGTGGATGTGATCGTCGATCTGCCGAATTCGGCTGTGGCGTTGGCAGTCAACGAGATCGCGCGCGACAAGAACAAGGCCGTGATTGGCTCGGGTGCTGGCAGCGTAGTGCTGACCGGCGAGCGCTGCTCGCCGAATTTCGTGCATTGGACCTACGACACCTGGTCCTACGGCCACTCGGCGGCGCGTGCGGCTTTCGAGCAGGGCGGCAAGAAGTGGTATTTCATCACCGCCGACTATGCTTTCGGCCATGACCTGGAAAAGCAGGCCAGCGACGAGATCAAGGCGCTGGGCGGGACAATCGTCGGGGCCGTGCGCCATCCGATCGGCGCCAGCGACTTCAGCTCCTTCCTGCTGCAGGCGCAGTCGTCGGGTGCCGATGTCGTGGCCTTCGCCAATGCCGGCGGCGACCTGACCAATTCGCTGAAGCAGGCCGCCGAATTCGGCATGGCCGAAAAGCAGAAGGTGGTGGGCCTGATCTTCGGCGTTACCAACGTGCCGGCGCTGGGCCTCAAGGCCGTACAGGGCCTGCAGTCGGTGGCGCCGTTCTACTGGGACCTGAATGATGGCACGCGCGAATGGTCGAAGCGGTTCCAGGCGCGCCATTCCAAGAAGATGATGCCGAACGACATGCATGCCGGCGTCTATGCCGCGCTGATGCATTACTTCAAGGCGGTCGACAAGGTGGGCGAGGCGACCGACGGCCGCGCCGTGGTGGCGGCGATGAAGGCGCTGCCGACCGATGACCCGCTGTTCGGCAAGGGCACCATTCGTGTCGACGGTCGCAAGTTACATCCGATGTATCTGCTGGAAGCCAAGAAGCCGGCAGAGTCGAAGGGCGACTGGGACTTCCTGAAAGTCGCGGCGACGGTGCCGGCCGACAAGGCCTTCCGTCCGCTGGCTGAGGGCAACTGCCCCCTGGCGAAATGACACTGTGCCCAGGCCGCGTTGTAAGCGGCCTGTAAGCCGGAGCAGGGATACTCGGCGGCAATTATCCATATTGCCGCCGAGGTTCCATGTCCCACAAAGTTTTCGCTGCCTTCGCAGTCGCTGCCTTTTCCTTCCTCACCTTTCAATTCCACGCTGCGCCGGCGAATGCCGCGCCGCCGCCTGGCGGGGTGCTGGATTTCACCGTGTTGCGGAATGGCAGCGAGGTGGGCCGCCATGAAATGCTGTTCCGCAGCGAAGCCGATAGCCTGAAAATCGATATCCGCACCAATGTTGCGGTCAAGGTTGCCTTCATCACAGCCTATCGTTTCGAGCATGAAGGCCATGAGGTGTGGCAGGGCACCCGCCTGGCCCGGTTGTGGTCGAAGACAAATGATGATGGCACCAAGCATGTGCTTGACGTGACGGCCGGTGGCGACAGCCTGTTGGTGATGGCCGATGGCAAGGAGCCAGAGAAGTCGTCGGCGAGCATTCCCGCCAGCCTCTGGAATGAGCGTATTGTCCAGCAGGAAAGCATTCTCAATACGCTGGATGGCTCACGCATGGCCATCCAGGTGGCTGACCTCGGAGCAGACACCGTGCTCGTGAAGGGTGCCACTATGCCGGCTCGCCATTACGCGATCACCGGCGATCTGCAGCGCGAGGTTTGGTACGACGCGCAGAATGTGCTGGTCAAAGTCCGCTTCAAGGCCAAGGACGGCTCGGACATCGAATACATCCGTCAGTAATGCGGCTCGGCCGTAAGGCGGCTGTAAGCGCAAGCCAGTAAGTGGCGGTTGTCCCAGCCTGATAGAGGTATTGATGCGGTTCGAAATCGTCTCTGCCGGCCACGCTTTACGGCCTGCCGTAGAAGCCATGGTGCGCAACGTTTTCTACACAGAATACGGCGCGCGTATCGCCCATTTCCCCGACCGTATGATTGTTGTGCTCGACGCGGATGGGGCGCCGCGCTGCGCTGCCGCATTGCGCGATGCGCGGGTCGGGTTCTTCTCGGAGCAGTATCTGGATCAGCCGTTGGAGCAGGCGATCAGCGTGGCGCGCGGATGTAGCGTGCCGCGTGCGGCAGTGCTGGAACTGGGTTCGGTCGCTGCCAGCCGACCTGGCGCCTTGCTGATGCTGTTGCGGGGCTTCGCGCATGTGGGACTGGAGGACGGATATCGCTGGGGTGTTTTCACTGCGACGGACCGGCTGCGGCGGCTGGCGCAACGATTTTCCATCGACATAGCGGATCTCGGCCCGGCCTCGGCAGGGCGGGTTTCCAACCCGCAGGACTGGGGACGTTACTACGATCACGACCCACGCGTCTGCGCCGTGGAAGGGCTGCCGGCGGAAGAGCGGCTGGACGTGATGCGGATGCCATGTCATCCGGCCGTCCTCACCGGAGCGCAGTCGTGAAGGCCGGAGATGTTCTGGTCATGCTGGGGGAGCGCGCCAGCGAAGGCGCAACACGACCCGCATTTCGGGATCACACGGAAAGTCTCGACTACGCCGCTCTGGCACGACGGGTCGCAGGCGCGGCGGAAATACTGGAAGGATTGCCGACCAGGCTGGGCCTGCTGGGGGCAAGCAGCATCGACTGGCTGGTCGCCGATCTGGCGGCCTGGGCCACCGGCAAGGAGTTAGTGTCGTTGCCGCATTTCTTCTCGGATGCCCAGCTGGCCCATATTGTGGCAGATGCCGGTCTCGAAACAGTGATCGCGGCTGACGATCAGATGATCCGGGCACGGGGTCTGGCGGGGCAGGTGGTTCCGATGCCGCGCACCGAGGCGGAATGGTGGCCAGCCGAAATGTCCGGCCATCGCATCGTTTACACCTCGGGCTCCAGTGGAACGCCGAAAGGCGTGCTGCTGGGTGCGGATCAGATGCGGCAAAGCTGTGCCGCCCTGCTCGAGGCCAGCGGCGCGACAATGAATGACCGGCATCTCTCGGTCCTGCCATATGCACTTCTGCTTGAAGCGATCTGCGGCATTTACCTGCCCATTCTGGCGGGCGGCCACTGCGTGATTGCCGCCCATATCGTGCAGTCCCCGGCCAGCGAGATCGGCGTTGCCCTTGGTGAAGCGGCGGCGCGTGAAAGACCGACGACGATCGTGCTGGTGCCGCAACTGCTGCAGGCCTGGACGATCATGGCCTCGGTGAGCCGTGTCGAAGTACCCGACAGCCTGCGGTTTGTCGCCGTCGGCGGTGCCGCTGTGCCAGACGTCATCGCAGACCGCGCCTGGGCTGTCGGCATTCCTGTTTATGAGGGCTATGGGCTGACCGAGTGCTGCTCTGTGGTGGCGGTCAACCGGCCGGGCGATCGGCGGGCGGGTACGGTTGGCAGGCCGCTGCCCGGCTGCGATCTGCGGATTGCCGATGACGGAGAGATCGTGGTGCGCAGCGCGGCCGTCGCGCAGGGCTACCTTGGCCGCAGCGATGGGCCGGCGAATGGCGAATGGCACACCGGCGATCTCGGTAACATCGATAGCGATGGCTATCTGCGCGTCGCTGGCCGCAAAGACAATCTGATCGTGACGGCGAACGGTCGCAACGTGACACCCGAATGGGTCGAAACCATGCTGCTGGCCGATCCGCGCATCAGCCGCTGCGTGATTTTTCCTTCGTCTTTCGGAGATCTGGCCTTGCTGATCGAGCCTTCTCAATTGGGAGCGGCATGGTTTGCGAAAGCTGACGAAGAGCGTCTCGCCGGTCTGATCGCGGGTTTGACGGCGTTGGCGCCCGATTATGCCCGACCGAACCGTGTGGCTGTGATGCCACCGGATGGATTCGCTGCCGCCGGGCTGCTAACAGCCAACGGCAGGCCGCGGCGCCAGGAAATTTCGGCGCGCAATGAAGAGATTTTCACCAATCGGAAATTCAAGGTCATGGAGATGCAGCATGGAATTTTTTGAGCGCCTGTTCATCGAGACGCGGACAGAACGCGAGGCTTTCATCGCGACGCCGGTGATCCAGCGCGCGCTGCGCCAGGGCGTTCCTGCTCCCATGTATGTGGCATTTCTTGAGCAGGCTTATCACCATGTGCGCCACACCTGTCGCCTGCTGAGCACGGCCGTGGCGCGTTGCGCGGATCGCGACCAGCGATATATCAGCGCCTTGCTGGAATACATCGAGGAAGAGCGCGGCCACGAAGAATGGATCCTGAACGATATCACCGCTCTGGGCGGAGACGCCGAGGCGGTTCGCACCGGTCAGGCGGACATGCCGTGCCGCCTGATGGTGGCCTATGTCTACTATGCCATCGAGCATGTCAGTCCATATGCCATGCTTGGCATGGTGCATGTGCTGGAGGGCATGTCGGCGGCACTGGCCACGGCGGCGGCTGGCACGCTCCGCACATCTCTGGGCATCCAGGATGGTCGCGGTTTCAGCTATCTCAGTTCGCATGGATCGCTGGACCAGGAGCATGTCGGCTTCTTCCGTGAACTGGTCAATGGCATTGACGATCCGAATGCGGAGGCGGCCATCATAGAGACCGCTCGTGTCGTGTATCGGCTCTACGGCGATATGTTCAGCGGGATTGAAGCGCGCTACCTGGAGCTGGGTCATGCTGCTTGAGAAGCGCAGCATCGTTGTCACCGGGGCCGGCAGTGGTATTGGCCGCGCGATCGCCCTGGCGGCGGCCGACCGTGGTGCTCACCTTGTTCTGATCGGCCGCCGCCTTGCGGCGCTGCAGGAAACGGCAGAGCTGCTGCCGGCAGATACCCGCTTTCATCTTGTCGCGGCAGATATTGCCTCGGCGCCAGGCCGCGCCGACATCGTGAATGCCTGCCGCAGGCACGGGATCGATATCCTGATCAACAATGCGGGCGTTGTCGCCAGTGGTTTGCTGTCCGGACTGAAGGATGAGGATCTGGTCCACATCGTGATGACCAATGTGGCCGCTCCGATCGCGTTGACACGCGACCTTGTACCGCTGCTGAAACTCTCTGACCGGCCGCGGATCGTGAATATCGGCTCGGTGTTTGGCGATATTGGTCATCCGTATTTTGCGGCTTACTGCGCGAGCAAATTTGCGTTGCGTGGCTTCTCCGATGCGATGCGGCGTGAACTTGCAGCTGACAGTATTGGCGTGACCTATGCCGCGCCACGCGCGACGCGAACACCGGCAGCTGACGGCTTCCATGATCTCGTTGCACCCTTCGCCATGAAGCTCGATGACCCGGCCGTGGTGGCCGCCAGGATCATTAAGGGTATTGAGGCCGAAGCGAGCATAATCTACCCGGGTGGCCCCGAACGGCTGTTCATATGGCTGCAACGTCTGTTCCCCGCTGTGATCGATCATGTGCTGGGTGAAAAGAGCCGCAGGGTACAAAGCCTGCTGGAAACCCGGCGCGCGGCTTGACGCTGCTCTGTCTGCCACCAAACTGTTTGCCAGCCGTTAGGACAGTAGATGGAGGCGGAAATGAAGATTGTGGCGATTACCGGCGGCGCCCAGGGGATCGGGCGCGGGATTGCCTTGCATTTCGCCACGCATGGCTATGCCGTGGCGCTGGCCGATCCTGCTGCAGATGCCGGCGAGGAAGTGCTCGGCATCCTGAAACAGCAGGGGACAAAGGCGAGCTTCGCCGTCACCGATGTGGCTGATCCGGCTTCGGTGGAGGCCTGGCTGGCGCAAACCATCCGCGATCTCGGCTGCCCCACCGTGCTGGTCAACAATGCCGGCTTCATGATCCGCAAGCCGTTCCTGGATCTGCCGCTGGCTGATTTCGACACGGTGATCGCCACCAACCTGCGCGGCACCTTTATCTGTTCGCAGCTGGTCGCGCGCGTGATGGCGAAACGCGACATCCATGGCGCCATTATCAACATCGCTTCCACCCGCGCCTTCATGTCAGAGCCTGATACCGAAGGCTACACGGCTTCGAAGGGCGGTATCGTGGCGCTGACCCATGGCATGGCGATGAGCCTGGCCAAGCAACGCATCCGGGTGAACAGCGTCAGTCCCGGCTGGATCGAGACGCGTGACTGGCAATACAGCGCCCGCGTGGAAAAGCCGGAGCATTCGCAGGCTGATCGCGAACAGCACGCAGTAGGCCGCGTCGGCAGGCCGGAGGATATCGCTGAAGCCTGCCTCTACCTGGCCGAGGCGGGCTTCGTCACTGGCCAGAACCTGATCGTGGATGGCGGCATGAGCGTGAAGATGATTTACGCAGAATAGGCTGCCGCCTCGCGGTCGTCGGGTTATGCCTGCTCCGCCGCATACAGGGCGTTGATGGCCGCATCCTGGCGTGACAGCGCCGCCAGCACGGTCGGGTCGAAATTGCTGGGGGATGTACGGTCATCGCCACGCAACAGCACCGCCATCGTACTGCGATGATCCATGCCGGTCTTGTACGGGCGGTCTGATCGCAGGGCATCATAGACATCGGCCACGGCGACAATGCGGGCCGGCAGGGGAATCTCTAGTCCCGACAGGCCACGCGGATAACCGCTGCCATCGAAATTCTCATGATGGCACAGCGCAACCTGCGCGGCGGCGTCGAAAACCGGCTGCCGCACATCTTTCAGCAGATCGTGGCCATAAACGGTATGTTCGGTCATCAGGCGGCGTTCCTGCGGAGACAGGCGGCCGGGCTTCATGATCACAACATCCGGCAGTACATTCTTGCCGATGTCATGCAGCAGGGCGCCATGCTCCACCAGTTCGATATCCTCGTGCGGCAGACCCAGACTTTCAGCCAGCAGGCTGCTGGTTTTGATCATGCGCGTGGAATGTTGCAGGGTTTGCTCGTCATGGGCATGGGCGGCACGCGCAACGAGCATGCAAATCGATTTGGGGGTCATGAACGCGGTACGCTGACTGTCTGCGGGATAAAAGAATATCTTGGGCTGCGACCTCTGGCGGCAGCTCCCAGAATTTAGGTGGCGTGTCCGGTTGCGCATTTGATTTGAATCAAAGCCGGAAACGCCGAAGACACGGTTGCTCGTCCGATTGTGCGGCCGGTCACATTTACTGTCTCCTTTGCCGACGCAGCGGTTGGCCGCGTGCAGATGATAAGGACGCCGATGAAGGAATGCTCCCGGTGATGAGGCGAATCGCAGGCAGTTGCCGCTGGCGATGCGGCCTTATAAGCTTTCACCGACCCAGATGGTGCCGATGACCGACCAGACCCCCGATCTCCGCCGCAAGCTGACCACTGTTTTCTGTGCCGATGTGCAGGGCTATTCCGCCCTGGTCGAGCGCGATGAGGTCGGCACCGTCACGCGGCTCAAGCAGTATCGCGACATCATGGTCGATCTGATCGGCCGGCATCATGGTCGGCTGATCAATACCTGGGGCGATGGGCTGGTGGCTGAATTCGCCTCGCCGGTCGAGGCGGTGTTCTGCGCCGTCGAGACCCAGCGCCGCCTGGCCGCCCGCAATGCCGAGGAACCATTACAGCCAGCCATGCAATTCCGCATCGGCATCAATCTCGGCGATGTCATCATCGAAGGCACTGATATCTACGGTGAGGGCGTGAACATCGCCGCGCGCCTGGAATCGCTGGCGGATCCCGGTGGCATCTGCATCTCGGGTTCGGTCTTCGAGCAGGTGCGCAAGAAGCTCGATATCGGTTTCGATTTCCTTGGCGACCGCGAGATCAAGAATATCGCCGAACCGGTCTCGGCCTATCGCGTGCTGCTGGGCGGCGTGAAAGTCGATGCGGCCGTGGGGCATCGCATGCCGCTGCCTGTGACAGATGATGCCGAGGCCGCCTTGAACAAGTGGCGGCGCTTTGCCTGGCGTTTCGCCGTGATCGCGGTCTTCCTGATGATTATCAACCTGATCACCAGTCCGGGCTATTTCTGGTTCATCTGGCCATGGCTCGGCATGGGCCTTGTGCTGCTGCTACGCTGGCCTGCCGGCGTCGATCCGCGCCGGCTGTGGCCAACGCGGCGGACGTAATCCAAAAAACAGGATAATGGCTGGGGCGCCAGGGATCGAACCTGGGAATGGCGGTACCAAAAACCGCTGCCTTACCGCTTGGCTACGCCCCAGCAGGGCTCCGGAGGTGCGGAGCGGGCGGACAATAGGCAAGGCGACCAGAAATATCCAGCCTTTGCCCGTCGCCGGACCGGGGATTTTGGCTCGGTACAAGTCTTGGAATGTGCTGGATTTTCAGCCGGCCGCCGTGGCCGCGACCCACCATTTCGGGTAAGCGCGGGAGAGGTTGCGCGCAGCGAAGTCGGCGTCGCGTTTTGCCGCGAAAAACCCGAAGCAGGTGGCGCCAGAGCCCGACAGCCGCGCCAGCAGGCAGCCGTTCTGTGCTTTCAATGCCGCCAGCACCGGATCGATCTCGGGCGCGAGGAAGCGCGCTGGCGCTTCCAGGTCGTTGCGTCGGGCGCGCAGCAGGATGGCGAGATCGGCGGCGCTGTCGGGCCGGCGCTCCAGTGGCATCGGTGGCCCGAATTGTCCCGCCAGTGCGGCAAACACATCCTGCGTCGCCAGCGCCACGCCGGGATTGGCCAGTACCAACCAGAAGGGCGGCAGGGCCGGCTGCGCCACGATCTGCTCGCCGATCCCCGTCATCATCGCGGCGCGACTGAACAGGCAGACCGGCACATCGGCACCCAGCTGCGCAGCCATGTGGCCCAGCGTGTCGTCATCCACCTCGATCTGCCACAGCGCACGCAGGGCATGCAGCGTGGCGGCGGCATCCGCTGAACCGCCGCCGATGCCGGAGGCGACCGGCAGGGTTTTCGTCAGGGTGATGGCGGCATTCTTGCCGTTCATCGCCTGCAACTGCCGCGCTGCGCGCAACACCAGATTGTCGTCGCGCGTTTCAGTCAACGCGGCCGCCTGCGGGCCTTCGATGGTCAGGCTCAATGCATCAGCAGGCGCGACGGCAATGCGGTCGCAGGCCTCGGTGTCCTGCGCGAAAACCACCAGGCTTTCGAGTTCATGATAACCGGCCTGCGGACCCTGTGCGGGCCGCCGACCGGTGACATGCAGGAACAGGTTGATCTTGGCCGGCGCCAGCCGGCTCAGGCCCGCTGAGTTCATTCCGGCCTATCCTGAATGCTACTTCGCTGCGACCGGATCGAGGCCATGATCCAGTTTGCGCTGCACCTGCAGGACCAGCTCCTGTTCCGGCTTGAGGCCGAGGGCGCGACGCCACTGGAACTTGGCTTCTTCCTGCCGGCCGACGCGCCAGTAGGCATCGCCGAGATGATCGGTGATCACCGGGTCGCCGCCCTTCAGTTCGACGGCGCGTTCCAGTTGCACGACGGCCTCCTCGTAGCGCCCGAGGCGATAAAGCGCCCATCCGAGCGAGTCGACGATGGCGCCATCATTGGGCCGCAGCTGCACGGCGCGTTCGATCATCTTGGTCGCGCGATCAATGTTGCGATGCATGTCGACCCAGGAATAGCCGAGATAGTTCAGCACCAGCGGCTGCTCGGGCTGCAGCTCCAGTGCCTTCAGCATGTCGGCTTCGGCTTTCTCCCACTGCTTGGAGCGTTCGTAGGAGACGCCGCGGCCGAACAGGATGGTCCAGTGCCGCTGCTCCAGGCGCGGAATGCGGGCCAGCGCAGCGGTATATTCCTTGGTCGCTTCCGGCCACTTCTCCATCTGGCGATACATGTCGGCCAGGGTGAGCAGGGCGCGCGGGCTCTCGGGCACGGCACTGGCCATGCGGCGCAGGACGCGCACGGCTTCGTCATGGCGGCCCAGTTCGTTGATGCACCAGGCCTGGCGCAGCTGCGCGCTTTCGGCATAGGGCGAGCCGGTCGAGACGCGCGCATACATCGCCAGCGCCTGGTCGTAGCGTTCGCGGCTTTCATAGATATCGCCGAGCAGCATGCGCGCATCGTCGAGATCGGGGCGCAGGAACAGTGCGAGCTGCAGGTGCAGTTCGGCGAGATCGCCGCCGTCGCTGCGGCCGAGTGCGGTGGCCGAGGCGAACAGCGCTTCGGCCAGACCTTCGACGGCATTGCCGACCAGCGGTTCGCTCGGCATGCCGCGCTTGGTGTCGAGGCGGCGCAGGCCGGCCAGCAGCACCGGATTGTCCGGATTGACCGCCAGCTGTTCTTCCAGCAGGCGGCGCGCTTCGGCCGGGCGGCCCTGGCGCTCGAGGAAGCGGGCGAAGCCATCGACCTGGCGCGTGCCGGCACGCTCGCGGCTTTCGGTCACTTCGCGATAGGCGGCTTCGGTCGGCCCGGCCTGGTTCAGGATGTCGAGCAGGATCGGACGGAGATGCAGATAGACGCCGCTCATCAGCGGATGACGCTCCAGCCGCTGCAGGCTGGCCATGGCCTGATCGGCTTCGCCCTTGCCGGCATGGGCAAAGGCCGAGAGCAGCGGATTGAAGGCGGCATGAATGCCGCCATTCGGCCCTTCGGCCACGAGGCGCAGCACGGCATCGTAATCACGCGCCAGCATATGCGCCGAGGCCTGCGTCATACGCGGCAGGTATTCGGTGGGATTCAGTTGCCGCAGATCCGGCACCAGCACGACGGCTTCGCCGACACGGCCATCAGCCAGCAAAGCGATGAAGGCGCCCTGGGTGAGCAGCGCGCTTTCGGGATCTTCTCGCAGCGCCCGCATGTAGTAATTGGCCGCGGCTGTATTGTCGTTCATCTGCCGGGCGTGGCGCGCGGCTAGGAAATTGCCATAAGGGCTGTCCAGGCGGTAGGTGCCGCGCGGCGAAGCGCCCGAGACCATGCTCGGATTGCTGCTGCAGGCGACGAGCGGCAGCAGGCTGACAGCCAGCAGAAGCGCGCGTAGCGGACGAGAAACGTGACGGCGGGAGGCTCTATCGTGCATCTGTCTCACATGTTGGGATAATTCGGACCGCCGCCCCCCTCCGGCACGGTCCAGTTGATATTCTGCGCCGGGTCTTTGATATCACAGGTTTTGCAGTGGACGCAGTTCTGGGCATTGATCTGGAAGCGCGGATTGTTGCCGCTGTCGTCGCGCAGCACTTCATACACACCGGCCGGGCAGTAGCGCTGCGCCGGTTCGTCATACATCGGCAGGTTCCTGGCAATCGGAATCGACGGGTCCTTGAGCTGCAGATGGATCGGCTGGTCTTCCTCGTGGTTGGTGTTCGACAGGAACACCGACGACAGCTTGTCGAAGCTGATCTTGCCATCCGGCTTCGGATAAACAATCGGCTTGCAGTCCTTGGCCAGCTTCAAACTCTCGTGATCCGCCTTGGCGTGGCGCGTCGTCCAGGGCGTCAGGAAGCCGAGGCCGAGATCGGCCAGCCACATATGGACGCCGCCGAGCAGCGTGCCGATCCACATGCCGTATTTCATCGCCGGCTTGACGTTCCGCACCTTCCACAGGTCCTTGTAGGACCATGAGGCTTTGAAGGCCTCCGGATAGGCGGCCAGTTCGTCGCCGCCGATGGCGCCATTTTTCAGCGCCGCGAAGGCGGCTTCGGCGGCCAGCATGCCGGTCTTCATCGCATTGTGGCTGCCCTTGATGCGCGGCAGGTTGACGAAACCGGCCGAGCAGCCGATCAGCGCGCCGCCTGGGAAGGTCAGCTTCGGGATCGACTGCAGGCCGCCCTCGTTGATGGCGCGGGCGCCGTAGGAAATGCGCTTGCCGCCCTCGAAGAATTCGCGGATGTCGGGATGCGTCTTGAAGCGCTGGAATTCATCGAACGGCGAGAGATAGGGATTCTCGTAGCTCAGATGGATCACGAAGCCGACCGCCACCTGGTTGTCCTCCAGGTGATACATGAAGCTGCCGCCGCCGGTGGCGCTGTCCAGCGGCCAGCCCTGCGTATGCACGACGAGGCCCGGCTTGTGCTTGGCCGGATCGATCTGCCACAGCTCCTTGATGCCGATGCCGAACTTCTGCGGATCGACACCGTCGCGCAGGTTGAACTTCTTCTGCAGTTCCTTGGCCAGCGAACCGCGCACGCCTTCGGCGATCAGCGTGTATTTGCCGCGCAGCTCGACGCCCGGCGTATAGCCCGACTTCTTCTCGCCGTCGCGGCCGATGCCCATATCGCCGGTAGCGACGCCGACCACTTCGCCCTTGTCGCCATACAGCACCTCGGCGGCGGCGAAGCCGGGGAAGATTTCGACGCCCAGCTCTTCGGCCTGGCTCGCGAGCCAGCGGCAGACATTGCCCAGCGACACGATGTAGTTGCCGTGATTGTTCATCAGCGGCGGCATCGCGATATGCGGCACCGGAATGTGATTGGCTTCGGTCAGGATCCAGAAGCGGTCATCGGTCACCGGCGTATTGAGCGGTGCGCCCTTGGCCTTCCAGTCGGGGATCAGCTCGTTCAGCGCGATCGGGTCGATCACTGCGCCGGAGAGGATATGAGCCCCGACTTCGGAGCCCTTTTCGATCACGCAAACTGAAATCTCGTGGTTTTGCTCGGCAGCCAACTGCTTCAGGCGGATCGCGGCAGACAGGCCGGACGGGCCTGCACCGACGATCACCACGTCATATTCCATCGATTCGCGTTCCGACACGGGGCACCTCGGATATTGCTGGTTTTTTTATTTGGGAACGTCAGGGCCGGTCAGCTTGACGCTCCCTGCCTGCTTACCAGACTATGGGGGGCAAGCCAATCGGCGCGACCCGCAACAGCCCTCATGAACGCCACGGAAACCTCTGATTTTCCTCCCTCTCTGCTCGACATCGCCCTGTTCTACGCGGAGGCGGGGGTGGATGAGGCTATTGGCGAATTGCCGGTCGACCGGACGGTTGCGCCGCCGCCCCGGCCTGCAGTCAAACCGCAGCCAGCCGTGGCAGTTCCCGCTGCCGTTACGTCAGGCCAGCCGCCTGGTCCGGGATTGGGTACGGGTGTGCAGGCGGCGCTGGCCGCGCGCGCGCCGCAGCCGACCAGCCTGACCGCCCAGGCGGCCGAATCCGCCGCCACCAGCGCTGCCCGCGCCTGCAACACCATTGCGGAACTCGAAGCCGCCATCCGCGCTTTCGAAGGCTGCGGGCTTAAGGCCACCGCCACCAACACAGTGATCGCGCGCGGCAATCCGAAAGCTGCGCTGATGATCGTGGGCGAGGCGCCTGGCCGCGACGAGGATGCGCAGGGGTTGCCCTTCGTCGGCGAAAGCGGCCAGTTGCTCGACAGGATGCTCAAGGCCATCGGCCGCGACGAGAGCAACGTCTACATTTCCAACATGCTGTTCTGGCGTCCGCCGGGCAACCGCGATCCCTCCACCGAGGAGATCGTTGCCTGCCGCCCGTTCATCGAGCGGCTGATCGAACTGGTGCAGCCGAAGGTGCTGGTCTGCACCGGCAAGTTCTCGACCGCTACGTTGCTCGGCACCACGCAGGGCATCACGCGCGTGCGCGGACGCTGGCATGAATATGCCAAGGGCGATGTGAAAGTACCGGCGCTGCCGATGCTGCATCCCGCCTATCTGCTGCGCCAACCGGGCGTAAAGCGCGAAGCCTGGCGCGACATGCTCGAACTGGCCGCCAAGCTGGACGAACTGGGCGCCTGATGCCCGCAGGATCTTCCGGGATCTTCTACGGCTGGGTGGTGGTGGCTGCCGCCTTCCTGACGATGTTCACCTGCTTCGGCGCGGCTTACAGCTTTCCGGCATTCTTCGAACCACTGAGCCGTGAATTCGGCGCCACGCGCGGCACGATCTCGCTGGTCTTCTCCACCGCAGGCTTTCTGTATTTCGCTTTGGGCGCGATCAGCGGCCGCCTGGCCGACCGTATCGGGCCGCAGCCTGTGGTCGGTTTCGGCCTGGCCTGTGTGGCCGCCGGCATGTTCGCCGCCAGCTTCGCCGACAGCCTGACGGCCATCATCGTCTTCTATGGCATCGGGATCGGCATCGGCGTTGGTTTTGCCTATGTGCCCGCCATCGGCACGGTGCAGCGCTGGTTTGTCGCCAGGCGCGGCCAGGCTTCGGGTTGGGCGGTGGCCGGCATCGGCATCGGCACCATGGCCGCGCCGCCGGCTGCCGCTTACGCCATCGAGGTCCTCGGCTGGCGTGGCGCCTATATGGCCTTCAGTGTCGCCACGCTGGTGCTCGGCGTGCTCGCCACGCTGCTGCTGCGCGCCTCGCCCGCCAGCATGGGATTGCAGCCGGATGGTGCGGCTGCGCCAGTGAAGGCCGCGCCTGCCACTCCGGCTGGGCTTGAACTGGGGCAGGTGCTGCGGCATCGGGTATTCTGGCTGCTGTATCTTGCCTGCGGGCTCAACTGCATCGGCACCTTCGTGCCCTTCGTGCATCTCGCACCCTATGCCACCGACCAGGGGCTGAGCCGCATCGAAGGTGTCTGGCTGGTCGGGCTGATCGGCGTCGGTAGCACGCTGGGCCGTTTCGTGCTCGGTGGCGTGGCGGACCGCATCGGCCGCGACCGCAGTCTGGCGCTGGTCATGCTGCTGAACGGCGTGGCGCTGGCCTACTGGAGCGTGGCGCAGGGCTTTGCTGCGCTCGCTGTTTTTGCACTCGTCTTCGGCCTGTTCTATGGCGGTTTCGTCGCTTTGGTGCCGGCCTTCACGGCGGATCTGTTCGGTCTGCGCGCCATGTCGGCCGTGCTGGGCGTGCTCTATACGTCGGTGGCTTTCGGCACGCTGCTGGGGCCCACACTGGCCGGTTGGGTTTTCGATACGACGGGCAGCTACACCTGGCCGATCCTGATCTGCACTGTGGGCTGCGTGCTGTCGGCGCTGATGGTCTGGAAATTACCCCGCGTCTAAGTGCTTGAAAAACCAGAATCGCGACCATCGGTTGCGGCAAGTTTAGTTGTGCCCGCAGCGCATCTGCGCTATGCGAGGCAGCGATGAAAAACAGGGTGGGTCAGAAAACTCTCCTGCGGGGGCTCGTACTCTTTGCGGGACTTATGCTGGCTGCGGCGGTGCCTGCCGCAGCGCAGGATTTGCCGCGCGTGCTCAGCGCGGACGACATCGCCCGCTACGAGCGCATTTTTGAGTATCAGGCCGATCAGGACTGGCCCAAGGCCGATCGCGAGATTGCGCGACTCTCCGACAAGCTGCTGCTCGGTCATGTGCTGCAGCAGCGCTATCTGCATCCCACCGCCTATAACAGTTCGTATCCCGAACTGCTGGCCTGGCTGAAGCAGTATCGCGACCATCCGGGCGCCGAGGAAATTTACGGCATCGCGATGCGCAAGAAGCCACGCAAGGACAAGGCGCCGCCGGCACCGGTTGGTGTTGAAGTTGGCGACTATGACGGCGATCCGGGGCTGGTCGCCACCACACGTCGCCGGCCGCAGCCGCGCGACCGCGATCCCGCCCATGCGCGCGAAATCAGCCAGGCCGCCGGGCAGTTTGCGGCGCTGCTGAAGCGCGAACGGCTCGGCGAGGCGGAAGCCTTCCTGAACAGGCCCGAAATCCGCAGCAAGGTGAGCGCTTCGGAATACGACGAGTGGCGCAAGCGGCTGGCCTGGCTGCATGTGCTGGAAGGCAACGACGACAAGGCGCTGGCACTGGCGGCGCCTGCGGCGCAGCGCTCGCGCGCCCGTGTGCCCGATGCCGACTGGATCGCCGGTCTGGCGGCGTGGCGTCTCGGCCGTTACGACAATGCCGCGCATCATTTCGAGAATCTGGCTTTCTCCAGAACCGCCACCGCCTGGGACCGTTCGGCCGGCGCCTGGTGGGGCGCGCGCGTGATGCTGCGCCTGCGCCAGCCATCGGAAGCGATCCGACTGCTCGAAGTCGGCGCCAAGGAAGAACGCACCTTCTACGGCCAGCTCAGTCAGGCGCAGCTCGGCACCGACCAGCCCTTTGCCTGGACCCAGCCGCCGCTGTCTGCAGGTGAGATTCGCCGCCTGAAGGATATTCCCGCCATCCGCCGCGCGCTGGCGCTGTCGGAAGTGGGCGAGGCCGTGCTGGCCGACCGCGAAGTGACGCGGCTGTTCGCCCAGGCGAGCGACGATCTGGCCTCGGCGCTGCTCGGCCTCGTCAGCCGCATGCAGGCGCCAGCCTCCACCATGCGCATCGCCATCGCCTGGTACAACGTGAAGGGCGAGACGCATGATGCCGCACTCTATCCGCTGCCGCCCTGGGAACCCGATGGCGGCTTCAGCGTCGACCGGGCGCTGGTCTTCGCCTTCATGCGGCAGGAAAGCGCCTTCAACGCCCGCGCCATGAGCACGGCCGGCGCCACCGGCCTGATGCAGCTGATGCCGCGCACGGCGGGTGCGGTGGCGGGCGACAGCAGCCTGCGCCACAAGCGCGGCCGGCATAAGCTGTTCGCGCCGGAATACAATATCGAGCTGGGCCAGCGCTATCTGCAGCATCTGCTCGACATGCCGATGATCAAGGGCAACCTGTTCCATCTGGCGGCGGCCTATAACGGCGGGCCGGGCAATCTGCAGAAATGGATCCGCGCCAATCCCGATGTGGCGGCGAACGATCCGTTCCTGTTCATCGAGACGATCCCGCTCAGCGAGACGCGGATTTTCGTGCAGCGCGTACTGGCCAATTACTGGATCTACCGTTCGCGCATCGGCCAGAACGACAATTCACTGTCGGCTGCCATGACGGGCGAATGGCCGCTCTATCGCGGGCTGGACAGTGACGTCCAGCGCGCGGATAAAAAGAACTGAACGCCTAGCCGTAAGGCAGCGCACATCCTAGTTTAATGGCGATCCCAGTCCGGAGCCCGCCATGACCGAACTCTCACCGCAATCCTATGTCGATGCCGAGGGCAAGCGCCTGTTCGTGCCGGTGCGCATTGCCGTGCTGACGGTGTCGGATACCCGCAGTTTCGACGACGACAGATCCGGCAACACGCTGGCCGAGCGTCTGACCGAAGCTGGCCATATGCTGGCGGCACGCGCCATCGTCAAGGACGACGTCGAAGAGATCCGGGGCCAGCTCAACGACTGGATCGATGACGACACGGTGGATGTGATCCTGGCCACCGGCGGCACCGGCGTGACCGGCCGCGACGTGACGCCGGAAGCCTTTGAAGGCATCTACGAGAAAAGTATTCCGGGTTTCGGCGAGCTGTTCCGCATGCTCAGCTACCAGAAGATCGGCACCTCCACGATCCAGTCGCGCGCCACCGCCGGCGTCACCCGCGGCACGTATCTCTTCGCGCTGCCCGGCTCACCCGGCGCCTGCCGCGATGCCTGGGACATGATCCTGAAGGACCAGCTCGACTACCGGCACAAGCCATGTAATTTCGTCGAGCTGTTTCCGCGTCTACGCGAGCATGAGCGGCGCGGCGGCGGGAAATAAGACTGGCTCCATCGGTTTTGCGGAAACTGGTGCTTAACCTGGGGCCGCTGTCAGAGTAATCGGATCGCAGTTCAATCCGAGGGAATCCCGCGTCATGTCCGATATCGTTATCCGTCCCGTCGCCGCCACCGAGCGCAAACAGTGGGAGCCGCTCTGGCTTGGCTATCTCGCCTTCTACGAAAAGAGCGTGCCGGCTGCCGTCACTGACTTAACCTGGCAGCGCGTGGTCGAGGGCCGCGAGATCGAGGCGCTGATCGCCTGGGAAGGTGACGGTGCCCAAGCTCGGGCGCTGGGCCTGGTGCAATACCTGCTGCACGCTTCCACCTGGAATATGGGCGGCAATGTCTATCTGCAGGACCTGTTCGTGGTGCCGGAGGCACGCGGCAAACGGATCGGCCGCCGCCTGATCGGCGCCGTCACTGAGGCCTCGAAGGCCAAGGGCGCCGGCGTGCTGTACTGGCAGACCGAGGAGTTCAACGGCACCGCCCGGCGACTCTATGAGCGCGTCGCCAAGCGCGCACCCTTCGTACGCTACAATATCGAACTGTAAGGTCTATTCGCGGGAATGACGGCGTAGGATTTCCTGGTTCGGCAGCGATTTGGAGTTCTTGAAATGTTCCCATGATCGCGATATCCTCGCGGCCATGGTGAAATTCACGGAACGCGCGGTTTCCACGGCAGCCGACCATGCGCATCCCGATGCCCGGCGCGGGCGCGGGGCGGTGTCTGCCGTGCGCAGCCGCTACGACACGGAAACGCGCCAGCGCGAGGATGACGGCTGGGACAATCTGGAAACCGCCGATCCGCTGCGCACCACGCTGCATCTCGACAGCAGCCGTAGCATCATCGCCTGGAACAAGTCGCCCGACATTCCCTTCGACCGTTCGATCAATCCCTATCGCGGCTGCGAGCATGGCTGCATCTACTGCTTCGCGCGGCCGAGCCATGCCTATCTCGGTTATTCGCCCGGCCTTGATTTCGAAACGCAGATCGTGATCAAGCCCGATGCCGCCGCCCTGCTGCGTAAGGAACTGGCGAAAAGCAGCTACCGCGTCGCCACCATGTCGATGGGCACCAACACCGATCCGTATCAGCCCATCGAGCGCGACCAGAAGATCACGCGCTCGATACTGCAGGTGCTGCTGGAAACCCGCCATCCGCTTGGCATCGTCACCAAGAATCATCTAGTGACGCGGGATATCGATCTCCTGTCCGAGATGGCCAAACTCGATCTGGTGAAGGTGTATCTGTCGCTCACCACGCTGGACCGTCACCTTGCCCGCAACATGGAGCCGCGGGCCTCAACGCCGACCAAGCGACTGGAAGCCATTCGGATGCTCAACGAAGCCGGCATTCCGGCCGGCGTGATGACCGCGCCGATGATCCCGGCGATCAACGACATGGAGATGGAAAACCTGCTGGAAGCCGCCTGGGAGGCTGGCGCGCGCGAGGCCGGCTGGGTCCTGCTGCGCCTGCCGTATGAGTTGAAGGAGCTGTGGCGCGAATGGCTGCAGGAGCATTATCCCGACCGGGCGTCGAAGGTGATGAAGCTGGTGCAGGACTCGCGCGGCGGGAAAGATTACGTCGCCGATTTCGGCGGCCGCATGCGCGGTGAGGGCGCCTATGCCGACCTGATCGCGCAGCGTTTCGGCAAGGCGATCAAACGCATCGGTTTCAATGAGCGCAGGCTGCGCCTGCGCAAGGATCTGTTTCGCGCCCCGCCGCGGGATGAGCGACAGGGGAATTTGTTCTGATGGCGAAAAAATACCAGGTGCCGAAGCAAAGCGACGTCCGCAATCTGAAGCCGCGCGGCCCGACCGGGCGGCTGCGCGCCATCTGTCTGGCGCTGCCCGAGGCCGAGGAGCGCGAGACCTGGGAGATCCCGACCTATCGCATCCGCGGCAAGATTTTTGCCTTGCAGAGCGCGATCGAGGAACGCGATGCGGTCTGGTGCAAGGCACAGGAGGGCAGCCAGGAATTGCTGGTGCAGGCCGATCCCGAACGCTTTTTCAGGCCGCCTTATCTGGGCCACAAGGGCTGGGTCGGCATGTGGCTCGACACGGGCGCCGACTGGAAAGAGGTGGCCGAGCTGGTGCGCCGCAGCTACCGCCTGATCGCGCCGAAGAAACTGGTGGCCCGACTCGACGCAGGATGATGCCGGGCTGATTATTTCGCGGCGTAACGGAACGCAGCCATGCCTGCCGCGTTTGTCCGACAGCCTGTTCTGTCTGCCGGAGCCGCCCATGGCCAAGGACGAATTCACCCCCTTCAGCCGCAGCCTGAATCCTTTCCGCGGCATCGAGCGCAGTATCGACGCCATGTTCGACGACCATTTCGCAGCCGGCGCCGCCGGCGCGATGGCGGCCCGCCACCCGGTCGGCGAGGCCGGTCTCGACCAGATGCCGTCGCGCAGCCTGTTCCTGCGGGTGGTGCAGGTGGAGACTGGTCGGCGCAAGGGCTGACCAGCAGCCAGTCAGGTCAGCCAGTCAGGTCGGGGCAGTCAGGGCCGCATGAATTCATAATCGCGGTCGGTGAGATTCTCGATCGCGAATTGCAGTTCCGCGCGAATATCGTCGACTGGCCGGCGGGTTTTCAGAATGCGGATCGCCTCTGCGATCAGGATGCTGGCGACGGCTTCCGGCGGGATGCCTTTCGTCGAGGCCTCGGCCAGAACCGCTTCGACATGGCGGTTCACCATTTCCCAGTTGCTCATATGACTATCCAGCTTGTTCAGCGCCGGAAGGATGCCTTAACCCCGAGCCTGGGCATTGATCTGAGACAAACGTCGTCAGGCCTCTGCGCCGGCCGGTGCGGCGGTGAGCACGTCCTGAACCATCTCGGGCAGCAGGGCCACATGCTTCAGCGCCGCCTTCAGGCGGCTGTGCTGCAGGGCGGTCAGGCGCGATGGATCGATCCGGCTGCCCGGCGGCTGTCCGGCCTCCAGGTCGGCGATCTGCTGGCGCAGGATGAGTTCGAGCAGCAGGGCATGGGCCGCCGTCAATCCCGCGATGTCGCTTTCGCCGATCAATCCGGCCGCGCCCACGGCCTGCAGGCGCTCCACCGTGCCGGTGGCGGCCACGCCCAGTTTCAGGGCCATCAGGCGCGCGGCGCTCACCACCGGCAAAAGACCGCCGAGCTTCAGGTCGATGCGGCCGTCGTCGTCGGTCTTCAGGCGGCCGAAAAAGCCGAGGGCGGGATGCAACTGTGCGGTCTGCTCGGCCAGCTGGCGCAGGAAGACCGGCGAACTGCGCGCCGCGGCCAGCGCCTCGAAACGCAGCGCCTCGCCCAGTCGCAAGGCACCGTAAACCGGCTGCAGGTCGAAGAAGATATCGACATTCAGCAACGCCTCCGGCGTATGGCGTCCGATCCATTCGGTGACGCGGGCGCGCCACTGGCCCTGCGCGCCGCGCCAGGCCGTGTTCTTCGCCATCACGCCGCCCTTGCAGAAGGGCACGCCGGCGGCATCCAGCAGGGCATTGATGCGCTCGGCGATCCGCGCATACCAGCCGTCATCCTCGCTGCTGCCGGCATGGATGATGGCATTGTCCTGATCGGGTTTGAGCAGGCTTTCGCCGCGACCGCCGGAACCGAGGATCAGCATGCACCAGGGCGCCGGCGCCGGGTCTCCCGCCGCGTTGAATTCGGCTTCGACTATGGCGGCGGCGCGCGCGGTGATGTCGGCGTAGATGCCGGAAATCACGGCGGCTACCGCTGTCGCATCCGAACCTTCCGCCAGCAGCGTGGCGGCCAGCTGCGGCAGGGCGGTACGGGCATGGCCGAGTTCTTCGGCCGTGCGGGCGATATCGAGTTCGTCGGCTATCAGCTGCGAATCCTGCGCGCGTAAGCGCAGGAGTGCGCGCGCCGTCAGCATGCCGATGAAACGGCCGGCATTGTCGGTGACCGGCAGGTAGCGCAGGTTCAGCCGCCGCATGCGGCCGATGGCGCGGAAGACGAACGCGCTTTCGTGGATGGCCACGATCTCGCGGGTCATCAGGTCGGCAGCGGTCAACCGGAGCGCCGCCGCATCCTCGCGGCCGAGCGCGCGCAGAACATCGCGCTCGGTCAGAATGCCGACATGCTGGCCGAAGCGGTTGCGCACCAGAAATCCGCCATGACTGTTGTCGCCCATGCGACGGGCGATCTCGGCCAGCGGGGCGGTCTCGGCGATATCGCTGATGGCCTCGTGCATCACGGCGCTGACGCGGCGGCGATAGGGTTCCAGATCGGGCAGTGTCGGAGCCGATGTCATCGTGGCGGCAACAGCAGATCGAGCGCCCAGCCGGCGCGATCCTGCCGCTGCAGCAGGTCGCGCTGCCGCTGCATCAGCCGGCGTGCATCGCCCAGCGTGGCAATGCCGATCCGTCCCAGTGCCGGCAGCATGCGCCGCCATATGCCGGCGGCTGACTCGGCATCGCCCATTGCGGAATGCCGGCCGTCCAGCGAGATCGAGAAGTCTTCGGCGATGCGCTCCAGCGTGATCTGCGCCGCGCGGGGCTTCAGCCCGGCATAGAGCAGGCCGAGATCCAGAGCGCCGGCCGGCGCGTGGAAGGGCAGGCGATGGCGCGCGGCTTCGTGCTGCAGCACGGCGATATCGAAGCCGATATTGTGCCCGACCAGAACGCGGCCCTGCCAGGCAAGCTGGATGCTGCCCCACAGCAATCCGAGCGTCGGCGCCGTGGCCACCATGCGGTCGTCGATGCCGTGGATCGCCGTCGAGCTTTTCGGGATGCGGATGCCCGGATGCAGCAGGTGATCGAGCGGCGGCAAGGCGCCGTCGGGACTGCCGCCGTGATGCGGCAGACCTGCGATCGAAACGATACGGTCGCGGGTAACGTCGAGGCCGGTCGTCTCGGTATCGAGCAGCAGCGCAGGTAATGTTGCGAGCGGCTCGTCGTCGGCCAGGGTCATGGCGGCCGGCATCGGTGCGGCGCTGCGCAACCGCGCGAAAATCTGGCCGACGCTGCCGATCAGCGACCGCCGCATGCCGGGCTCAATGCGTCAAGGCCGCCACCAGCGCATCGCGGCGGAAGCGTTTCAGCATCGACGCATGCGCCGCCAGCATATGCAGCCGCAGGTCGCCGCGGATGATCTCGAGATCGTTGCGCTTGAGACGGTCGGCAATCGGCACCAGCTCGTGGATCAGTTTCGCCGACCCGGTCACAATCTGCTCGGGCGGCAGCGGCTCGACCGTCCTGGCCAGCGCGAAGCGGGCTGAAAAGGCCTCGATGCTATCCGTCCAGTCCTGACGGTGCGCCGGCACGTGTTGAGTGAGGATCGTGACATAGAGTGCGGCCAGCGAATCGGCCAGGCGCCCTTGTGCCCCTGTATCGGCCGGGCGCAGCCAGGCCTCCACCATGATCAGGATATCGCCGAGGGTGCTGGCATAGCCCTCCCAGCGGGAAAGCTCCTGCTGGTCACGAAACGCCGGCTCGGTCAGCAACTTTGCGTAGTCCAGCATGGTCTTGACGCGGCAGTAGCCAACCACGGTTTTCTGCGCCAGATAGGCCGCCTCTCCGGCAATGAAAGCACGCAGCTCCTCCGGGGTCGAAACCGACGGTGGAAAGAAAAACTCTTTGATGCGATGCAGCAAAACGCCCCCTAGGTCTTATTCTGTGTAAACACGCGGATTCATTGAATTAAACTTTGGTCTAATGGGCCCGCCTGAATCAGCGCTCCTATACTGGCGGCAGCCGGACTCGGCGTGAATTTCGTCGTCCCGGACGTAACGATATCATAAACAACAAGGGGCAGGAGCGCTTCATGTCAGACCTAACTCCGGAAAAGGCCAAGGCCTACTGGGCCAGAACGTCCGGCCTCATGTGGACGATGCTGGCCATCTGGTTCTTCTTCAGCTTCGTGGTGCATTTCTTCGCGCCGCAGCTGAATGGAATCCGCATTCTCGGTTTCCCGCTTGGCTTCTACATGGCCGCGCAGGGTTCGCTGATTGCCTTCGTCGTCTCGCTGTTCTGGTTCGCCTCGAAGCAGAATGCGATCGACGAGGAATTCGGCGTCGCCGAAGACGAATAACCCAGGGGGGAAACCACAATGGCTAACAACACACAAACCGGGGGTAAGAGTTTTATCGATAACCTCGGTAAAATTTACGGCATTTACACGGGCGGCTTTGCCGGCTTCGTGATCGTGCTTGCCATCCTCGAACAGATGGGCGTCTCCAACCAGGTCATCGGCTACCTGTTCGTGTTCATGACGGTCGGCGTCTACGCGCTGATCGGCGTGCTGTCGCGCACGGCAGAAATGGGCGAGTACTATGTCGCCGGCCGCAAGGTTCCGGCCTTCTATAACGGCATGGCGACCGGTTCCGACTGGATGTCGGCAGCCTCCTTTATTGCCATGGCCGGTACGCTGTACCTGTCCGGCTATGACGGCCTCGCCTTCGTGCTGGGCTGGACCGGCGGCTACCTGCTGGTGTCGATCCTGCTGGCGCCGTATCTGCGCAAGTTCGGCCAGTACACGGTGCCTGACTTCCTCGGCGCCCGGTATGGCGGCAATGTCGCGCGCTTCGTCGGCGTGATCGTGCTGATCTCTGCCTCCTTCGCGTATGTGACGGCGCAGATCTTCGGCGTCGGTATCATCGCTTCGCGCTTCCTCGGCATCTCGTTCGAGGTTGCGGTGTTCGTCGGTCTGGCCGGTATTCTGGTCTGCTCGATGCTGGGCGGTATGCGTGCGGTGACCTGGACCCAGGTGGCGCAGTACATCATCCTGATCATCGCCTACCTGATCCCGGTTATGATCATGTCGGCGAAGGTGACCGGCGTGCCGATCCCGCAGCTGATGTACGGTCAGGCGCTCGAGAAGATCGCAGCGCTGGAGCCGGCCCTCGGCGTGGTCAAGATCCATACAGCGACGTTTGCCGACGCCAAGGGCGTGGTGAACTTCACCGATGGTCTGAACTTCTTCGCGCTGATCCTCTGCTTGATGGTGGGTACGGCTGCCCTGCCGCACATCCTGATGCGCTACTTCACCACGCCCAGCGTGCGTGATGCGCGTAAGTCGGTGGCATGGAGCCTGTTCTTCATCTTCCTGCTGTACTTCACCGCACCGTCCTATGCTGCCTTCGCCAAGCTGGAAGTCTACCAGAACGTGATCGGCCAGCAGATTACGGCTCTCCCGAACTGGGTGCAGTCATGGGGTTCGATCGGTCTGGTCGGCGCCTGCGACGCGGCTGACGCGGCACAGAAGTTCGCACTCTGCAAGGGGGTCACCGGCAACGCCGACGGCATCCTGCAGCTGAGCGAATTCCGTATCGCGGCGGACGCCATCGTGCTCGCCACGCCGGAAATTGCCGGTCTGCCGTATGTCATCGCGGGCCTGGTTGCGGCCGGCGGTCTGGCGGCGGCGCTCAGCACGGCCGACGGCCTGCTGCTCGCTATCGCCAATGCGCTCAGCCATGACGTCTACTACCGCATGATCGATCCGCATGCGCCGACCAAGCGTCGCCTGATCATCAGCCGCGTGCTGCTGATCGTGGTGGCGATTGTCGCGGCCTATACGGCGGCACAGAAGCCTTCGCACATCCTCGCGATGGTGGCCTGGGCCTTCTCGATCGCCGCTTCGGGTCTGTTCCCGGCGCTGGTGATGGGTATCTGGTGGAAGCGTACCAGCAACGCCGGCGCCATTGCCGGTATGATCGCTGGTTACGGCGTCTGTCTGTACTACCTGATCATGACCCAGTTCTATGGCATGCCGCTGTGGTTCGGGGTCAGGAACATCTCCTGTGGCCTGTTCGGTATCCCGGCGGCCTTCATCGTGACCTACGTCGTCAGCTTGATGACCGCGGCCCCGACCAAGGAGATGCAGGACTTCATCGACAGCATCCGCGTGCCGAAGGGCGGCGTGAAGCTGGCGAATGAGGCCGATGCCATCCTGCACTGATCGCAAGTCAGCGTGAGACGGCGGCGGGGGCCATTGGCCCCCGCCGTTTTCTTTTGTAGGGTGATGACAGCCTGTTCCGTTTATTATTGGATTGTCGATGACTTCCCAGCCCGATTTCTTCTGGAGCTATCTGCCCTACTGGGCGGTCAGTTACAGCCTTGCCCTGATCGGCTGGACCTGCATCGGCCGCTTCATGATGACAGCCTTCCTGCCGCCGGATCACCCGAACTACATCTTCCGCTTCTTCAAGCTGCTGACCAACTGGGCGGTCTGGCTGACCGACTGGATCACGCCGCGCTTCGTCAATCTGCGGTTCCTGCCGCTGGTCACGGCCTTCTGGGCCTTCGCCTTGCGTTATGTGACGCATTTCATCTTCGCCGCCAACGGCATGGCGCCCAGCCTCGCGCAGGCCGCGTCATGACCCCGCATACCCTTTTCGTCGCCATTCTCGGCATTACCTTGCTGAACGGCTTCGTGTCCCCGGTCATTCCGCTGGTCTTCATCATGGCCCCGGTCTGGCTGCCCGAATTTGTGCCGCCGACCCGAATCGTGCTGCTGTATGGCACGTCGCTGATCGTCTCGGTGGCCACACTGGTGATATCCTCTGTGCCAGCAGGGCTATTCGAACGGCTGACCGGCCGGGAGGAGAGCGACCAGACCTCGATGCTGGTCTGGCTCGGCGCAGCGATTCTTCTCACCGTGCCTGGATTGCTCTGACGAATACCGCATGGCCGAACCCATCGAACAGCGGGTGCGGATATTGGCGGTTCATTCAGTCGGCCGCGGCTGCTTCTTCGCCGCGCTGGCGATCTGGTGTGTGATGATCGGCTTGATCGCCGAGCCGCTGCAGGCGCTGAAATCCGGCGCGATCCTCACCATGATCGTGGTCTGCGTCCTGCTGATCAAGGCTGGACATGTGACCCGTGCCTCCTACAAGAAAACCGAGGTCTGGATCATGCTCGGGCGCAGCATCGAGCTGAGCCCGGAAGTGGCGCAGCGCATCATCACGGTGACTCTGCGCGAGGTTTACCTGCGCTATGCGCTTTATGCTGCCGCGATCGGCATCGGTTTCTTGCTCTGCGCATTGGCTTTTTGGCTCGGCGGCGCCAAGCTGAGTTTCCGCTAGGCCAGATTCTGCGTGATCGGTGGCTGGCGGTTTGATCAGCTTGCGAGGGCGCGATGCGTATTCTGGTGGTGGGTGCCGGTTCGACCGGCGGCTATTATGGCGGACGTTTGGTCCAGGCCGGCCGTGATGTCACTTTCCTGGTGCGGCCGGGCCGCGCGGCGCAGCTGCAGAAGGATGGCCTCCAGATCAAAAGCCCCTACGGCGATTTCACCTGCACACCGAAACTGGTGACCGCCGACCAGATCGCGGGGCCCTACGATGCCGTGATCCTGACCGTGAAGGCTTACTCGCTCGAGGCCGCGCTGGAGGATCTCGCGCCCGCCATCGGGCCGCAGACCATGATTCTGCCGGTGCTGAACGGCATGCGGCATGTCGATGCGATCAAGGCGCGCTTCGGCGCCCCGGCGCTGATCGGCGGGTTGTGCCGTATCCCGGCGCAGCTGGATGAGGCCGGCCGCGTGATCCAGATGGGCAAGTTCCACGATCTTGCCTATGGCGAGATGGACGGCAGCAGGTCGGAGCGGATTCTGGCGCTGGACGCGGCTTTGCGCGATGCCGGCTTCGATGCCAAGCTGACCTCTGAGATCGAACGCGAGATGTGGGAGAAGTGGACCCTGCTGGCCGCACTCGGCGGCATCTGCTGCCTGATGCGCGGCACGGTGGGCGAGGTGGCTGCCGCACCGGGCGGACGCGAATTCTCGGCGGCGCTGGTCGATGAGGTGGTGGCCGCTGTCCGTGCGGTCGGCAAGGCGCCGAGCGACGCCTTCATCGCCAACACGCGCGAAACGCTGACCAAGGCCGGTTCGGCGCATACCTCGTCGATGTATCGCGATCTGCTGAAGGGTGGCGCGGTGGAAGCCGATCAGATCGTCGGGGATTTGCTGACCCGGGCCAAGCAGGCCGGCATTGCCATGCCGCTGCTGTCGCTCGCTTACGCCAATCTCTGCGTCTATCACGCCCGCCTGTCGGCTTAGGTTCGGCGGACGCGCCGCAGCAGGTAGCTGTCCATAATCCAGCCATGGGCCTGCCTGGCCGCGGCCCGGGTCTGCGCGATCTGCTCGGCGACATCTTGCAGCCGGCCCGAGATCAGGATTTCATCCGGCGAACCGATATAGGCACCCCAGTAGATATCCAGGCTGTCATCTCCGGCAAAACGCCGGTAGGTATCGTCGCCATCCAGCATGACGAAGACGCTGTCGGTATGCGCTGGGAAGCCGCCCTCGGCTAGGCGGCGGCCGGTGGTGATCTCGACCGGCTGCCCCACGGTATTCAGCGTGGTGCGGTGCTGGGCGGTGAGGGCATGCAGGCTGCTGATGCCGGGGATCACCTCGTAAGCGATGGCATGACGGCCGGCGGCAGCGATATCGGCCATGATGCGGATCGTGCTGTCGTACAGCGAAGGATCGCCCCAGACCAGCAGGCCGGCGGTTTCGCCCTCCGCCATGTCATCGGCAATCATCTGCTCGAAGATCGCCTGCTTGTCGCGGTTCAGGCCGTCGATCACGGCATTGTATGCGCCGCTGTGGCGGTCCCAGTGCGGGCTCTGCGCCGTGGCGAAGCGATAATTGCGGCCGGCCGTGATGAAGCGCGCGCAGATGTCCTTGCGCAGGTCGATCATCCCGCCCTTGGCTTCACCCTTGTCCATGATGAAAAACACATCGACCCGGTTCAGCGCAGCCACCGCCTGGAGGGTGAGATGCTCCGGGTTGCCGGTACCAATGCCGATGATCAGGATGGTCTTCATCACACCCAGCGACAGCAGGAACAGGTGAGGGATGGTGGGCCCGGCAGGACTTGAACCTGCAACCAGACCGTTATGAGCGGCCGGCTCTAACCAATTGAGCTACAGGCCCACGAACCCTCGATAAACTCTGGCCTCAACAAAAAGCCCCGGCATTGCAGCCGGGGCTCTTGGTCTTGGTGGTTCCGGATCCGGCTCAGGTATCCAGGAACGAACGCAATTTACGCGACCGGCTCGGATGCTTCAACTTGCGCAGAGCCTTCGCTTCGATCTGTCGTATGCGTTCGCGCGTGACCGAGAACTGCTGGCCGACTTCTTCCAGCGTATGGTCAGTGTTCATGCCGATGCCGAAGCGCATGCGCAGCACGCGCTCTTCGCGCGGGGTGAGCGTGGCCAGCACGCGGGTGGTGGTCTCGCGCAGGTTCGAGTTGATCGCGGCATCCACCGGCAGGACGGCATTCTTGTCCTCGATGAAATCGCCCAGATGGCTGTCTTCCTCGTCGCCGATCGGCGTTTCGAGCGAGATCGGCTCCTTGGCGATCTTGAGGACCTTGCGCACCTTCTCCAGCGGCATGCCCAGCTTAGCGGCCAGTTCTTCCGGGGTCGGCTCGCGGCCGATCTCGTGCAGCATCTGGCGGCTGGTACGCACCAGCTTGTTGATCGTCTCGATCATATGCACCGGAATACGGATGGTGCGGGCCTGATCGGCGATCGAGCGGGTGATCGCCTGCCGGATCCACCAGGTGGCATAGGTCGAGAACTTGTAGCCACGGCGATATTCGAACTTATCGACCGCCTTCATCAGGCCGATATTGCCTTCCTGGATCAGATCGAGGAACTGCAGGCCGCGATTGGTGTATTTCTTGGCAATCGAAATAACGAGGCGCAGGTTGGCCTCCACCATTTCCTTCTTCGCCACGCTGGCTTCGCGCTCGCCTTCGCGCACCTGCTTATAGATGCGCTTGAATTCCGAGATCGGCAGGCCGAATTCGGTGGCGATGGCGGCAACCTGCTCGCGGATCGGATTCACTTCGCGGGCGCCGAGTTCGCCGAACTTGACCCAGCCCTTATGCGACTTCAGCTTGCCGACCTTGGCCAGCCATTTCGGATCGAGTTCCTGGCCGTCATAGTTCTTGAGGAACTCGTCGCGCGGAATTTTGTAGCTCTCGGCGCAGCGCAGCAGGCGGCCTTCCAGCATCATCAGACGCTTGTTCAGGCCGTACATGTTTTCCACCAGCATCTCGATGCGGGTGTTGTTCAGGTGGACCGACTCCATCAGTCCGACCATCTCATGCTTCAGCTTGGCGTAGGATTTGTCCTTCTTGGCATCCATGTCGGCATGCACAAGCGCGGCCTGCAGCCGCTCTTCCTGCGTCTTCTGCAGCTTCTTGTAATGCTTGGCGATGGCATCGAAAGCTTCCAGCACCTGCGGCTTGAGCTGGGCTTCCATCGCGGCCAGCGACAGGTTGGCCTCGTCTTCTTCATCCAGCTCTTCCGGCGTGGTGACCATTTCACCTTCGCCAGCCGCTCCTTCGAGCTTCTTCTTCTCCAGCTTCGGCACCGCGCCGGTGGCTTCGGCCAGCACCTTGGCCGACTTGGCGTCCAGCTTGAGATCCAGCTTCACCGGCAGCTTCGGCTCGGGAATCTTCGGCTCGGCGCCGTCTTCGCCTTCCTCGCCTTCCGCCAGGCCGGCGGCTTCTTCAGCACCGCCGCCCAGCGTGGCTTCCAGATCGACCACGTCGCGCAGCAAAATTTTGCCGTCGACCAGGTCGTCGCGCCATTTCACGATGGCCTGGATGGTCAGCGGGCTTTCGCAGATCGCGCCGATCATCTTCTCGCGGCCGGCCTCGATCCGCTTGGCGATGGCGATTTCGCCCTCGCGCGACAGCAGCTCGACCGAACCCATCTCGCGCAGATACATGCGGACCGGATCGTCGGTGCGGTCGACTTCGGCCTTGGCGGGCGCAGTGGCTGCAGTGCCTTCGCCGTCGGCCTCCGCCTCCAGCTCGCCTTCTTCCTTCTCGCCCGGCGCTGCCGCGGCATCATCCTGGTCTTCAGACTCTACGATGGTGATGCCCATTTCGGAGAGCATCGCCATGGTGTCTTCGATCTGCTCCGACGACACATGCTCGGGCGGCAGCACGGCATTGATCTCGTCATAGGTGACGTAGCCGCGCTCCTTGGCCTTCGCCAGCATGCGCTTGATCGCCGCCATCGATGCGTCGATCAATGGGGTATCGACGGCTTCCTCCTTTTCGGGGGCTTCCGTCGTGTCAGGGGCCGCTGCCTGTTTCGCCATGCCGGTTCCTAACTCTTCCTGTCTAAAAAAACGCGAAGCCGCCCCCACCCATGATCAGGCGGGAGGACGGCCTCAATCCGTATCCGATACCGAAACCAGACTGCGAGCCGAGCCGACCTCTGCCTTGAGGGCGACGAAACGCTGCCATGCTTCGGGGTTGGTGTTACTGGCAAGGTCCGCTTCGGCCGCTGCCAGTTCCTGTTCCAGTTCCGTCAACCGGTACCGCTGCACGGCCTGCCACCACCCTCGCTCGACCTTGTCCGGCTCAGTTTCCGGGCGCGCAAACGGTTCCAAAATCCTTCCGGCCTCGCCACTTACGAGGTCCAGTGCGGGTCCGAGTCCTCGCTGTCTCAAATGGGCAGCAAAGGCCTCGCCGTCAAGACCCGGATGGCGGGAGGCTTCTTCTAGAATCCGGCTCTTGAGGCTGTCAAGCGGCCCCGCGCGAAAGGCCAGGGCGGCGAAAGCCTCGCCATGCTCTTCCAGCAACCAGGGATGGGCCACCACGGCGGCCAGAAGGGCCTTTTCTGTTCTCTCCTGGCTGTGTCCCGGAACCGGGCCCTTATCGCCTTCGGGTGCTCTGGCCCAGGGCGGGCTGCCAGGGCCGTTATAAGCAGGGCGGTTGGGACGGGCATTGGGCGTCCAGGTCCGGGTGGGCGCGAAAAGCGTGCGTAGCCGGCTGCGGAAATGGTCCCGATAATGGTTCTGAACCGCCGCATTCTTGATCTGGCCGGCGACCCCGGCCATCAGGGCGGCTTCCAGGGCGGCCCGGCGCTCGGGGGTGTCCAGCGGCCGGTCCTGGGTTTCCTTGCGCCACAGGATGTCGACCATGGGCAGGGCGGCGGCCAGAACCTCGTCCATGCCCTTACGGCCCTGGGCCTTCACCAGGTCATCCGGGTCCTGTCCCCCGGGCAGGATGGCAAAGCGGAAAGATTTTCCAGGTTCCAGCAAAGGCAGGGCGCGGTCGGCGGCGCGCATGGCGGCGCGGATGCCGGCATTGTCGCCGTCGAAACACAGGATCGGCTCGGCCGACAGACGCCAGAGCAGGGCGATCTGCTCTTCCGTAAGGGCGGTGCCCAGTGGGGCCACAGCATGATCGATGCCGGCCTGCGCCAGCGCGATCACGTCCATATAGCCTTCCACCACGATCACGGTGCCGCTCTCGCGGGCGGCCTCGCGGGCAATCGCGTGATTGTAGAGATTTCGGCCCTTGTGGAAGAGCGGCGTCTCCGGCGAGTTCAGATACTTCGCCGGTGCATCAGGATCGAGCGCGCGGCCGCCGAAGGCGATGATGCGGCCGCGGCGGTCGCCGATGGGAAACATCACGCGGTGGCGGAAGCGGTCGTAGCTCGGCCCGCCATCCTCCGGCTTGATCAGCAGGCCGGATTCAACCAGCAACGGCTCAGGGAGGCCGCGCGCCAGCATCGCTTCCTTCAGTGCCGTGCGGCTTTGCGGCGCGTAGCCGAGGCGGAAACGTTCGATGGTCTCAGGCGTCAGGCCGCGTTTCTGGATATAGGCGCGACCCTCGCGGCCGACATCGCCATGGAACTGCGCCTGGAACCACTTGGCGGCTTCTTCCATCGCCTTGCCCAGCGTGGCGACCTGATCTGCTTTCTCGCGATCCTCGGGCCGCACGCGCGGCACATCCAGGCCTGCTTCACCGGCCAGCTGCTCGACAGCCTCGGGGAAGGCGAGGCCGCCATTGCGCATCACGAAGCCGATCACGTCGCCATGGGCGCCGCAGCCGAAGCAATGGAAGAAACCCTTGTCGTCGTTGACCGTGAACGACGGCGACTTTTCATTATGGAACGGGCATAGCCCGGTGAACTCGCGACCGCGCTTGATCAGCCGTACCGAACGGCCGACCACGCCGGACAGCGGCACGCGGTTGCGGATCTCTTCCAGAAAGGAATCGGGAAACGCCATGGTACTCCCTGACCCCGGATTCTGAGGCGACTCGGGCCGACTCGGCCCACCTCAGCTCAGCAGGCCCTTCAGGATAGCCGCAGCCTTGGCGGAGTCCATCTGGCCTGTGTATTTGGCCTTCAGGATCGCCATGGCCTTGCCCATATCCTTGATGCCCTGAGCGCCGACTTCGGCGATGGCGGCCTTGGCGGCGGCCTCGATCTCGGCATCCGACAGCTGCTTGGGCAGGAAGCCCTCGATCACTGCGATTTCTTCCTTCTCCTGGGCCGCCAGCTCCGGGCGGTTGCCCTGCTCATAGAGCGTGATCGACTCGCGGCGCTGCTTCACCATGGTCTGCAGCAGGGCCAGGATGGCGTCGTCGGGGATGCCGGTGCGGTCGTCGCCTGAGGTGCGGGCGGCAATGTCGCGGTCTTTCAGGGCCGCCAGGATCAGCCGCAGCGTCGCCAGACGGCGGGCATCCTTGGCCTTCATGGCGTCCTTGAGCGCCTGGTTCAGCGTCTCGCGCAGCATCACTTGTCCCTCAACGGTAAACGGAATCGGAGTCGTTTTTGAAAGGCGCGCAGCATAGCCTAGACGCCTCGCAGGTGCAAAAGGAATAAATTATTGATTTTGCAGGGCTTTTAACCTTTCTGCCGGGGTTGACTGGGGCCGGGGTTTTGATATGGTCCGGCCTCGGTTGACGCGGCGCCTGCCGCCGCCGAGATCATCGTTGAACAGCTGTGCCGTACCGCCGGATGCCCTCGCCTCCGGTGGTTTTTTGCGGCCTGAAGGCTGCCTGTCTGATCTGTATCCGCCTGCGTGATGGAGTTCCCCATGGCCACGACCCCCGACTACGCCGCACCGCCCGGACCGGGCTATACGGCCGTGGTGGTTCTGGCCGATGGCCGCGTCTTCTGGGGGCACGGCGTGGGCGCAGAAGGCGACACGGTCGGCGAGGTCTGTTTCAACACCTCGATGACCGGATACCAGGAAATCCTCACCGATCCTTCCTATGCCGGCCAGATCATCACCTTCACCTTCCCGCATATCGGCAATGTCGGCACCAACGCGGAAGACATCGAGACGCAGGGCATCGCCGCCCGCGGCCTGATCCTGCGCGCGCCGATCACCAGCCCCTCCAACTTCCGCAGCAACAGCCACCTGAACGACTGGCTCAAGCTACGCGGCCTGATCGGCGTGTCGGGCATCGATACCCGCGCGCTGACGCGGCGCATCCGCGATCAGGGCGCGCCGAACGGCGTGATCGCCCATCGCCGGGACGGCAAGTTCGATCTCGCGGCTTTGCATGCCAAGGCCAAGTCCTGGCCGGGGCTGGAAGGCATGGATCTGGCCGCCGAGGTGACCTGCCGCCAGACCTACAGCTGGGATGAGACCCGCTGGCAGCTCGGCAAGGGCTACGGCAAGCTCGAGAACCCGAAATTCCACGTCGTCGCCATCGACTACGGCATCAAGCGCAACATCCTGCGCTGCTTGGCCGATATCGGTGCCAAGGTCACCGTCGTGCCGGGCAATGCCACGGCGGAAGACGTGATGCGCCATAAACCTGACGGCGTGTTCCTCTCTAACGGCCCCGGCGATCCGGCGGCGACCGGCGCATATGCCGTGCCGACCATCAAGGCGCTGGTCGACAGCGGCAAACCGGTCTTCGGCATCTGCCTCGGCCACCAGATGCTGGCGCTCGCGCTCGGCGGCAAGACCAGCAAGATGGAGCGCGGCCACCGCGGCGCCAATCATCCGGTGAAGGACCTCGAAACCGGCAAGGTTGAGATCACCAGCCAGAACCATGGTTTCTGCGTGATCGAAGAAAGCCTGCCGAAGAACGTGGTGCGCACCCATGTCTCGCTGTTCGACGGCTCGAATGAAGGCCTCAAGCTGACCGACAAGCCGGTCTTTTCGGTGCAGCACCATCCGGAAGCCTCGCCCGGCCCGCAGGACAGCCACTATCTGTTCAAACGCTTTGCAGAATTGATGGAGCAGAAGCGCGGCTGATCGTCAGCCCCGCAGCGCTTCTCTCCCAGGTGAACCATGCCCAAACGTACTGACATCAAAAGCATCCTGATCATCGGCGCCGGTCCCATCGTGATCGGCCAGGCCTGCGAATTCGACTATTCCGGCACGCAGGCCTGCAAGGCGCTGCGCGAAGAGGGCTATCGCGTCATCCTGATCAATTCCAACCCGGCCACGATCATGACCGATCCGGGCCTGGCGGATGCGACCTATATCGAGCCGATCACGCCTGAGATCGTCGCCAAGGTGATCGAGAAGGAACGCCCCGACGCGCTGCTGCCTACCATGGGCGGCCAGACCGCGCTCAACACCGCGATGAAGCTGGACGAGCAGGGCGTGCTCAAGAAGTTCGGCGTCAAGATGATCGGCGCCACCCGCGAAGCCATCGTGATGGCCGAAGATCGCGAGCAGTTCCGCCAGGCGATGAATCGCCTGAAGCTCGACATGCCGCGCTCGGGCACCGCGCATACGCTGGACGAGGCGCGCGCGCTGCTGCCCACCGTCGGCCTGCCGGCCGTGATCCGGCCGTCCTTCACGCTGGCCGGCACCGGCGGCGGCATTGCCTATACGCGCGAGGAATTCGACGAGATCGTCACCCGCGGCCTCGATGCCTCGCCGACCACCGAAGTGCTGATCGACGAGTCGGTGCTGGGCTGGAAAGAATACGAGATGGAGGTTGTCCGCGACCGCAAGGACAACTGCATCATCATCTGCTCGATTGAAAACATCGATCCGATGGGCGTGCATACCGGCGACAGCGTCACCGTCGCGCCGGCGCTGACGCTGACCGACAAGGAATACCAGATCATGCGCGACGCCTCGATGGCGGTGCTGCGCGAGATCGGCGTCGAGACCGGCGGCTCGAACGTTCAGTTCGCCGTCAATCCGGCCGATGGCCGCATGGTGGTGATCGAGATGAATCCGCGCGTGTCGCGGTCCTCGGCGCTGGCCTCGAAGGCGACCGGCTTCCCGATTGCGAAAGTCGCCGCCAAGCTGGCGATTGGCTACACGCTGGACGAGCTGATGAACGACATCACCGGCGTGACGCCGGCCTCGTTCGAGCCGACCATCGATTACATCGTCACCAAGATGCCGCGCTTCACCTTTGAGAAGTTCCCCGGCACCGACCGCCTGCTGAACACCTCGATGAAGTCGGTCGGCGAAGCGATGTCGATGGGCCGCAGCTTCCAGGAAAGTATCCAGAAGGTGCTGCGCTCGATGGAAACCGGCCTGACCGGTTTCAATGAAGTGCAGATCGCCAATGCCGAGGATTCGGATGGCAAGGAAGCCATCGTGGCCGCCCTGGCGCGCCCGACGCCGGACCGCCTGTTGGTGATCGCGCAGGCCTTCCGCCATGGCCTCAGCAGTGCGGAAATCCACGCCGCCTGCAAATACGATCCGTGGTTCCTCGAGCAGATCGAAGAGATCGTCCGCACCGAGGAACAGATCCGCAAGGATGGCCTGCCCAAGGATGCCGACCAGCTTCAGGCGCTGAAGCGCATGGGCTTCTCGGATGCGCGTCTGGCCGAGCTGACCAACGCCCAGGAAGCCGAGGTTGCAGCCGCGCGCCGCAAGCTCGGCGTCGTGCCGGTGTTCAAGCGCGTCGATACCTGCGCTGCCGAATTCGACAGCAGCACGCCGTATTTCTATTCGACCTATGAATTCGGCCCCGAAGCCGAATGCGAGGCGCGCCCGCAGGACCGCACCAAGGTGATGATCCTGGGCGGCGGTCCGAACCGCATCGGCCAGGGTATCGAATTCGACTATTGCTGCGTCCATGCCGCCTATGCGCTGAAGGAAGCTGGCTTCGAGACCATCATGGTCAACTGTAATCCGGAAACAGTGTCGACCGATTACGACACGTCGGATCGCCTGTATTTCGAACCGCTGACCGTGGAAGACGTGCTGGAAATCGTGCGCGTCGAAATGTCGAAGGGCACGCTGCTCGGCGTGATCGTGCAGTTTGGCGGCCAGACGCCGCTGAAACTCGCCGCCGGGCTGGAAGCCGCGAAAGTGCCGATCCTCGGCACCTCGCCGGATGCCATCGACCTGGCGGAAGACCGCGAGCGGTTCCAGCAGCTGCTGCAGCAGCTCAAGCTGAAGCAGCCCGAGAACGGCATCGCGCGCTCGGAAGACGAGGCGCGCCAGGTGGTGGCTCGCATCGGCTACCCAGTGGTGATCCGGCCGTCTTATGTGCTGGGCGGTCGCGCCATGGAGATCGTGCGCAGCAATGCGCAGCTCGAACGCTACATGACCGAAGCCGTGAAAGTTTCGGGTTCCTCGCCGGTGCTGATCGACAGCTATCTGTCGGATGCCATCGAGGTCGATGTCGACTGCCTGGCTGATGCCGAGACGCAGTTCGTTGCCGGCGTGATGGAGCATATCGAAGAGGCCGGCATTCATTCGGGTGACAGCGCCTGCACCCTGCCGCCCTACAGTCTGGCGCCGGAAATCATCGCCGACATCAAGCGGCAGACCGAAGCGCTCGCCCGTGCGCTCAAGGTCGTTGGCCTGATGAATGTGCAATATGCGGTCAAGGACGGCGTGGTCTATATCCTCGAAGTCAATCCGCGCGCCTCGCGCACGGTGCCCTTCGTCGCCAAGGCCATCGGTCAGCCGCTGGCCAAGATTGCCTCGCGCGTGATGGCCGGCGAAAAGCTCGCCAGCTTCAACCTGCATGAAAACGAAGTCGACCATATCGCTGTCAAGGAAGCGGTCTTCCCGTTCGCCCGCTTCCCCGGCGTCGACATCATCCTCGGCCCAGAGATGAAGTCGACCGGCGAGGTGATGGGCATCGACCACGATTTCGGCACGGCCTTCGCCAAGGCGCAGCTTGCCGCCGGCACCATCCTGCCGGCTGCCGGTGGCGTCTTCATCTCGGTGCGCGATGCCGACAAGCCGGGTCTGGTTGATTCCGCCCGCCGCCTGGTCGCCATGGGCTTCGAGATCGTCGCCACCACCGGCACGGCGCGCTTCTTCGAAGAGCACGGCATTGCCGTCCGGCGCGTCAACAAGGTGATGGAAGGCCGGCCGCATATCGTCGATGCGATGAAGAACGGTGACATCCAGCTGGTCTTCAATACGTCGGAAGGCGCGGCTTCGATCCGTGACAGTTTCGACCTTCGTCGCACCGCTTTGATGAATAAAATCCCGTACTTCACCACCACGGCCGGCGCCAAGGCCGCCGTGCGGGCGATCGAGGCGCTGCGGGCAGGAAGCCTTGCGGTCACCCCTCTGCAGGCTTACTTTTAACGGTCTGACAGGAAGGCGACGATGCAAAAGATTCCGATGACCGCGACCGGCTACCAGCGTCTGGAGGCCGAGCTGAAGAATTTAAAGTCGGTCGAACGACCGTCGGTGATCCGTGCGATCTCGGAAGCGCGCGAGCATGGCGACCTGTCCGAGAATGCCGAATACCATGCCGCCAAGGAGCGCCAGGGCTGGATCGAGACGCGCATCCTCGAGGTTGAGGACAAGCTCAGCCGCGCCGAGGTGATCGACGTCTCCAAGCTGTCGGGCGACAAGGTGAAGTTCGGCGCCACCGTCGTGCTGGCCGACGAAGACACCGACGAGGAAAGCACTTACCAGATCGTCGGCGCCGACGAGGCCGATATCAAGGCGGGCCTGCTGTCGATCACCGCGCCGCTGGCGCGCGCATTGGTTGGAAAGTCGTCGGGCGAAACCGTCGAAGTGTCCACGCCGGGCGGCTCCAAGGGTTACGAGATCGTTTCCGTCGTCTTCAAGTAAGGCTTTTGCCGCGGGGAGTCCGATGGATCGCGCGACCCTCGACAAGCTCTACAACAACCGCGCCGCCGTTCCGACGCATCCGCAGGATATTGCGCGCTGGGCCATCGAAAGCGCCCGCGCCCGCGCCGAGCTGCCGCATCATGCCGATCTGGCCTATGGCCCGCATCCGCGCGAGATCCTCGATCTCTTCGCCCTGGCGGCACCCGGCCGGCCGCTGCTGGTCTTCATCCATGGCGGCTACTGGCAGGCGATGAGCAAGGGCGAAGCCTCGCAGATCGCCAATGGCTTTGTCTGCGACGGCCTGGCCAATGTGGCCCTGCTGAATTATCCCATCGGGCCCGAGGCCCGCATGGACCAGATCGTGGCCTCGATCCGCCGCAGTATCCTGTGGCTGTGGCAGCATGCCGCCGACTATGGCTTCGACCGCAACCGTATCTATGCCAGCGGCCATTCAGCCGGCGGGCATCTCTCCGTCATGGCGCTGCTGACCGACTGGCCGGCGCTGGACAGGGCAGCACCCGCCGACCTGATCAAAGGCGTGCTGTCGATCTCGGGGCTGTATGACCTGCAGCCGATCCGGCAATGCTATCTCAACGACAAGCTGGGCATGGATGAAGCCGAAGCCGCGCGCAATTCGCCGCTCGCGTTGCTGCCGGCCAGCACGGCGGGCCTGGCGCCGCTGGTCTGCGCCGTGGGTGGCGCCGAGACGCCGGCTTTCCTGCAGCAGCAACACGATTTCGTTACCACGTGGAAAGCACGTGGCGGACAGGTGACCGCCATCACGGTACCGGAACGGCATCACTTCGATATTGTTGACCAGATGGCGCAGCCTGGCGCGGTCCTGCAAACCGCCATGGCCGCAATGCTGCGCCAAGGGGGATAATTATGAAGCGCGTTCTTCTGGTTGACGACGACAAGACCCTGCAGGGGCTGCTGGCTGAACAGCTGGAAACCACGCGCGAATTCTCCACTCTTTGCGTCAACGATGCGGCGGCGGCTTTGCAGGCCGCGCCGGGCGAGCATTTCGACCTGGTGCTGCTCGATGTCGGCCTGCCCGACATGGACGGCCGCGATCTCTGCCGCGAATTGCGCAGCCAGGGGCTGCGGGCTCCGGTGATCATGCTGACGGCGGCCGATGGCGAGGCCGACACCATCATGGGGCTGGAAGCCGGCGCCAACGACTATGTCACCAAGCCGTTCAAGCTCGGCGTGCTGATGGCGCGCATCCGCGCCCAGCTGCGCCAGTTCGAGCAGAGCGAGGACGCCGTCTTCACCATCGGGCCCTACAGCTTCCGTCCCGCGAACAAGATGCTGCTCGACAACGAGAAGGCCGGGAAGAAGGTGCGGCTGACCGAAAAGGAAACCGCGATCCTGAAATACCTGCTGCGCGCCGGCACCAAGCCGGTGCCGCGCGAAACCCTGCTGGCCGAGGTCTGGGGCTACAATGCCGGCGTCTCCACCCATACGCTGGAGACGCATATCTATCGCCTGCGCCAGAAGATCGAGCGCGATCCCGGCGCTGCCAAGCTGCTGATCACCGATCCGGGTGGCTACCGGCTGCAGCCCTGATACGACGATATAGCTGATATCGAGTGAGTAACTACCGGCCGCTAAATTTGGGCGGCCGTTTTTCCGTCATCGCAGCGCGGCCTTCGAGGAAATCCTCGCTGCGGAAGCTGCCCGCCGCGCGGTCGCGGGCAGCGCGTTCATCGAACAGCCCGGCGGCAATCTCGTTCAGGCTCTGCTTCATGCCGCGCACAGCCTGCGGCGCCAGGCCGCTGAAGGTCGTCGCCAGCGCCTGCGCGCGCTCGGCCAGCGTCTCCGGCTCGACCAGCCAGTCGAGGAAGCCCGTGCGCAGCATCTCGGCATCGTCAAAGGTTTCAGTGGCGAGGAACAAGCGCTTGGCCGGACCAATTCCCAGTCTGGTCACGGCGCGCTTCAGGCCATGCGGGTGATACTGGATGCCAAGCTTCGCTGGCGGAATAAAGCAGCGTATACCGCGCGCGCCGAGGCGGAAGTCGCAGGCGAGCGCCAGATCGGTGCCGCCGCCATAAACGCCACCCTGTAAGACGCAGAGCGTGGGGAAGGGCAGGGCTTCCAGGCGGTCGCAGACGCGCTCCAGCGGATTGTCGCGCCAGTCATGGCCGGCCACAGCCCCGAAATCCACACCCGCGCAAAAGCTTTTGCCCTGCGCGCTTAAGATGAGTGCGCGGATATCGGAATGTCCAGCGAGGCCGGCCAGAACTGAATCAAGGTCCTCCAGATCGCCGATTTCCAAGGCATTGTGCTTCTCAGGCCGGCAAAATGTGACGGTCGCTAAAGAAGCTTGGATTTCGGCAATAAACGCTTGAGACATGCGTGTGTCCGCCCTTAATCTATTCCATGACAGATTTCCGCACAGACCTAGCCAGCCGGCAAGGATCAGTCGGCATACAAGGTGCTCCATCCCTCGACGCTGACGGGAAAAAGGAGGCCACGGTGGGGGTTGAAGATTTTTACGTGCGCTTCTGGGGCGTTCGCGGCAGCATTGCTGTCGGCTCGCCGGAAGTGATGCGCTATGGCGGCAACACCTCGGCCATCGAGGTGCGGTGCGGCTCGCATCTGCTTATCTTCGACACCGGTACCGGTGTGCGTGCGCTGGGCATTGCGCTGGCCGAGCAGAAGCAGCCGGTCGATGCCGATGTCTTCTTCACCCATACCCATTACGACCATGTCTGCGGCCTGCCGCATTTCTGCCCGGCCTTCGATCCGCGCAACACGTTCCGCATCCATGCTGGTCATGTTACCGATAACGGTGGCATCAAGGGCGTGCTGAAGCAGATGATGTGCTCGCCGCTCTTCCCGGTGCCGCTGGAGATCTTCCAGGCCAATCTAAGCTTCCATGATTTCGAGCAGGGCGCGGTGATCGAGCCGCATCCGGGCATCGAGGTGCGCACCGGGCCGCTCAGCCATCCCGATCTGGCGACCGGCTATCGCGTCGAATTCCAGGGCAAGTCGATCTGTTATCTGACCGACACCGAGCATCCGGCCGAAGGGTATGACGAGAATATCCTCAAGCTGATCCAGGGCGCGGATATCGTCATCTATGACTCGATGTATACCGATGAGGAATATGTCTGCCGCAAGGGCTGGGGTCATTCCACCTGGCAGGCCGGTGCGAAACTCTGCGACGCTGCCGGGGTGAAGACCTTTGTCGTCTTCCACCACGATCCGGAACACGACGATGCCTTCATGGACAAGGTGGCTGCCGATGTGGAGCAGGCGCGTCCGGGCTCTGTCGTGGCCCGCGAAGGCCTCGTGCTGCGGCCCTGATGTCTGGCGCAAAACACTGGCGCCGGCTCCGCATGGGGCTGCAGACATTGCTCGGTCCCGGACTTGGCCTGCGCAAGCAAGGCTTCTTTATTCCCTATCGTTATGTGGATGGTGTGGCCGCGACACAGCCGCTCTATGCCGCGCTGGCCGAGCGGTTTGCGGCTGCCGAACCGGTTTTCCTCGATCTGCTGCGTGGCGCCGAAGACTACGCCGAGGCGTTGCTGGCCATAGCGAAGCAGCGTGGCGTCTCACCGGCGCCGAAATTCGACCAGGACTGGTTCCCGACTCTGGATGCCGTGGCGGCCTACACGCTGGTGCGGCAATACGGGCCGAAACGCATCGTCGAGGTCGGCTCGGGCCATTCGACGCGCTTTCTTGCGCGTGCCGTGCAGGATGCCGGTCTTCCGACCGAGATCACCGCCATCGATCCGCAGCCGCGCGCGGCGCTGACCGGCCTGGGCGTACGTTTCCACAATGCGATTATGCAGACCGCCGATCCGGCGATTTTTTCTGCGCTGGAACCCGGCGACATCCTGTTCATCGATTCCAGCCATATCCTGATGCCGGGCACTGATGTGGACTGGCTGTTCAATCGCGTGCTGCCGGCGCTGCCGCCCGGCGTGCTGGTGCATGTCCACGACATCTTCCTGCCGGATGATTATCCGGCCGGCTGGGCATGGCGCGGCTATAACGAGCAGCAGGCCATCGGGCCACTTCTGGCCGGCGGCTTCCAGCCGGTCTTCTCCAGCCATTACGTCTCGACGCGACTGAGCGCCGCCGTGGGGCGCGGCATCGTCGGCCGCCTGCCGCAGGCGGCCGGTGCCTATCCCGCCAGTCTCTGGCTGATCAGACAGGCTTAGCGATAGGGGTCGGCCGCGTCGCGCAGGCCGTCGCCGAAGAAGTTGAAGGCCAGCACCACCACGATCACCGGGATGGCCGGCGCCATCAGCCAGGGATACAGCGCCACCACGTTGATGTTCTGCGCCTCGTTGAGCAGCACGCCCCAGGAGGTGATCGGCGGCCGTAGGCCCAGGCCCAGGAATGACAGCGCGGTTTCGCCCAGGATCATCGACGGGATCGACAACGTGGCCGAAGCGATCAGGTGACTCATGAAACTGGGCAGCAGATGGCGGCCGATGATGCGGCTGGGCGAGGCGCCCATCAGTTGCGCGGCGGTGGCAAAATCCTCCTCCCGCAATGCCAGCAGTTTTGAGCGCACTGCACGGGCCAGGCCGGGCCAGTCGAGCAGGCCGAGAATGATGGTGATGCCGAAATAGACCAGGATCGGCGACCAGGTGACCGGCAGCGCCGCCGACAGCGCCATCCAGAGCGGCAGTTCGGGCAGACTTCGGATCAGTTCGATCAGGCGCTGGATCACATTGTCGATCCAGCCGCCGTAATAGCCGGAGATGCCGCCTAGCACGATGCCGATGATGAAGCTGATGGCAATGCCAAACAGGCCGACGGTCAGCGAGATGCGCGTGCCGTAGACGATGCGGGAGAAGATGTCGCGTCCCAGCCGGTCCGTTCCAAGCAGATAGAAGTCACCGCCTTCGGCCGGGCAGACAAAATGAAAGCGCATCGTGACCAGGCCCATATAGTCGTACTGGTCGCCCTGGCAGAAGAAGCGCAGCTTTTGAACCTTGCTGAGGTCGGGTGCATATTCGCGCTTCAGCGTTTCGGTGTTCATGCGGAACCGCATGCCGTAGACGAAGGGCCCGACGAACTCGCCCTCGTGGAACAGATGGATCGCATGCGGCGGCGCATAGATGCCGCGCGGGTTGCGGGTCTGCAGGTTGTAGGGCGCGATGAATTCGGAAAACAGCGTGGAAGCGTAGATCAGCAGCAGGATGATGCCGCTCCACAGGCCGAGCTTGTGGCGTTTGAACTTCCACCACATCATCTGCCACTGCGAGGCGCGGTAATACTTTTCCTGGCCCGCCGTCATCTTTTCGATCGAATAGGGATCGAACGGCGTGGGGTTGACCCAGTGTTCCGGGCGGGGCGGCTTCGGGGCGGGCGTATCGCTCATGTTACTTGGCCTGTCCGCCGGTGAGCCGGATGCGCGGATCGAGCAGCGCCAGCAGGATGTCGGAAATCAGCATGCCGACTACGGTCAGTAGCGCCAGGAACATCAGGAACGAGCCGGCGAGATACTGGTCGAGCGACTGCAATGCGCCGAGCAGCATCGGTCCGGCGGTTGGCAGGCTCATCACCACCGACACGATCACCGAGCCGGAGACGACCGAGGGCAGCAGGTTGCCGAGATCCGAGATGAAGGGATTGAGCGCCATGCGGATCGGGTATTTCACCAGCAGCCGTAGCGGCGGCAGACCCTTGGCGCGCGCGGTCGTGACATACTGCTTCTGCAACTCGTCGAGCAGGTTGGCGCGCAGGCGGCGGATCATCGCCGCGGTGCCGGACGTGCCGATTACGATCACCGGCACGATCATATGCACCATCATCGACTTGATCTTTTCCCAGTTCCACGGTGCATCGATCAGTTCGGGGGCGACCAGGCCACCGACGCTGATGCCGAACCAGATATTGGCGTAGTAGAGCATCACCAGGGCAAGCAGGAAATTCGGCGTCGCCAGGCCGATATAGCCGAACAGGGTGAAGCCGTAATCACCCCAGGAATACTGGCGTGTCGCCGAGTAGACGCCGATGGGGAAGGCCACGGCATAGATGAACAGGATGGTGAAGAAGTTGATGATCGCCGTCATCAGCAGGCGGTCGCCGATCAGTTCGCCGACCGGGCGGTTATATTCGAACGACCAGCCCCAGTCGCCCTGCAGGATGCCGGAGAAGCCGTTCGGGCCGGGGATGAAGCCCATCCAGATCGCATACTGCTCCATGATCGAGCGATCCAGCGCATATTGCGAGCGCAGGAATTCGGCGCGCTCGATGGCGCTGGTTTCGCCCTGGGAGCGCAATTCGGCGATCTGGTTCGACAGGTAGTCGCCGGGCGGCAGCTTGATGATCAGGAAGATCAACAGGCTGATGACCAGCAATGTGGGGATCATCAGCAGCGTGCGGCGCGCAAGATACGTCAGCATGTCGGGTGCATCTGCCTATTGGGCGAACCAGAAGGTTTCCGGGCGATACAGACCGACGAAGGCACCGGGATCCCAGTTGAACACGCCTTCCTTCGGAATGTTTTGCAGCTTCTTGCTGGCCACGATCGGCTGGAACACGCCGGTCACAATGCCGATGGTGAAGGTCTGCTCGGCGTGGATGTTCAGCATGCGATGCCAGATACGGGCACGTTCTGCCTTGTCGCCGGTTTCGAGCCAGACCTGATAGAGGTCGAACAGCTCCTGCACGACCGGCATGTCGATCGGTTCGCCGGACTGGTGGCCGGTTTCGTGCCACTGGCCCCATTTCGGCCATTGCAGGGCGAATTGCGAGGTCGGCGCCAGTTCGTTCGGTTTCATGTCGGCGGTCGGCAGGCCGTTCTCAAGGCCCGACCAGACCGACATGATCGCTTCGCCCGAGAAGATGCGGTTGCGCACCACGTCGCGCTGACTCGGTTTGGAGAACAGCTTGATGCCGATCTTGGCCCAGTTCTCGCCGATCAGTTCCAGCACGTCGGTCTGCTCGGTGTCTTCGCCGGCGGTTTCGACGATGATCTCCGCCGGCCGGCCATCGGGCAGCAGGCGCACGCCATTGCCGTCGCGCTTGGTCAGGCCGATCTGATCGAGCAGCCTGTTGGCGGTGGCGGCATCGAATTTGGCATTGGTGGTCTGGTATTCCGGTTTGAACAGCGGGCTGTCCGGCATCACCGTGTTGTTCGACTCGATCGCCAGGCCGAAGAACAGCGACTCGTTGATCGCCTGGCGGTCGATGCCAAGCGACAGCGCATGCCGGAAGCGGGCATCGCGCATCAGGCTGCGCCAGACCTGGTCGTTGGCGTTCAGGTTGGGGAAAAGGGCGATATGCGAGCCTTTGGCGGTGCGCCACAGCAGAGTCTTGTAGCCGGCGCGCTTCTCGTTTTCCTTCAGGAAGGTGAAGTTGCTGAAATTCACGCTGCGGAACTGCAGGTCGGCTTCACCGGCGCCAGCCTTGGCCGGGATCAGTTTGCCATCGGCCTGGGTGAAGATGATGCGATCGAGATACGGCAACTGGCGGCCGTTATTGTCGATACGGTGGAAATAGGGATTGCGCACGGCGACAAAACGCACGGCTGGCGGCTTGGTGGTGATCGTCCAGGCATCCAGCAGCGGCAGATCGGGATTGTCGCCTTCCACCATGTTGTCGGCGCGGCCATGCAGCGCGGCCCAGTTGGCGCGCTTCTCGGCCGTCACCATCGCCTGCAGTTTCTGCGGATCGGCGTAACGCGCATGGAACTGCTTCAGGTAATGCGCCGGGCGATAGAGGTTGAAGGCCGAGGTGCCGGCGATGCGCGGCAGGAAGGACGGGTTGCGCTTCGACCAGCTGTAGCGAACGGTGGTCTCGTTGATGATCTCCACCTTGGGCTTTTCGCCATCAACCAGCAGATCCTGCGTCGGTCCGGCCGGGCTGAGATCCTTGTTGTTGGCGACGTCTTCCCAGTAGTAGCGGAAATCTTCCGAGGTGAAGGGATGACCGTCGGACCAGCGGTGGCCCTTGCGGATATGGAAGGTGAAGATGCGGTCGTCCTCGACCTCGAACTTCTCCAGGAGGTCGGGGACGAACTCGTATTTCTCGTCATAGATGATCAGACGCGCATAGGCGATCACGTTGAGCAGGCGGGTTTCGCGCGCCCGGCTGATCAGGCTGCGCAGGTCGCCGCCATGCCGGCCCGGTTCGCGCGGCGTGACGATCAACGGCTGCTGCGGCAGGCGTTGCGCCACCGGCGGCAGCTTGCCGGCATTCACCTCGGCCTCCAGCATCGGGGTTTCCTGCAGGTCGGGCAGTTGTGGCTGTGCCCGGCCGTCCGTCGTGGCGATGGCGATGATGGCGAGCAGTGCGAGGGCAGGGCGAAGCGAGGGCATCATGCGACAAGATCCCGGAAATCGGCATCGGCATGGGCACGGACGAGATGGCCTTGGCCAAGATCGACCATGCGCGGCCGTGTGTTGCCGTCGATGGTGAAGGGGTGCGGCCAGGCCGCCGGTTTGGAGGCCTTGTCCTCCATCAGCAGGCGCAGGTCGAGGCGACTGTCCGGATCTGGCTTGGGAACCGCGGATAGCAGCGCTTTGGTGTAGGGGTGAATCGGGTTGTTGAACAGCTGCGCACGCGGTGCCAGTTCGACCAGGCGGCCGGCACACATGACCGCGATGCGGTCGGCCACATAATCCACCACGGCCAGGTTATGCGAGACGAAGATGTAAGTCAGGCCCAGCTCGGCTTTCAGGTCCTTCAGCAGATTGAGGATCTGGGCCTGGATAGAGACGTCCAGCGCAGACACCGGTTCGTCGCAGATCAGCAATTCCGGCTGCAAGGCAAGTGCGCGGGCGATGCCGATGCGCTGACGCTGGCCGCCCGAGAAAGAATGCGGGTAGCGGCGCAGGAAACGCGGATCGAGCCCGACCAGCGTCATCAGCTCTTTCACCCGCTCGAAGCGCTCGTCGGCGTCGCCGATCTTATGGATCACCAGCGGCTCGGACAGGATGTCGAAGACCGTCATGCGCGGATTGAGTGAGGAGAATGGATCCTGGAAGATGAACTGCACCTGCCGGCGATAGCGGAACAGGTCGTCGCCTTCCAGCTTCAGAACGTCGGCACCCTTGAAGCGGATATTGCCGCTGTCGGGCGTGATGGCGCGCAGGATCAGCTTGCTGGTCGTGGTCTTGCCGCAGCCGGACTCGCCGACCAGCCCCAGGCATTCGCCACGCTGCACGGTGAAGCTGACATCGTCGACCGCAATCACCGACGAAGCCGCATTGGCCGGACGGAACAGGCCACCCTTGCGCAGGCTGAAGCTTTTGCTGACATGCTCGACTTCAAGCAGCGTTTCGCCCATGGGGGCTTTGGCGGGCGCGTTGCTGCGCAGCAGGCCGCCGACCTCGCCCTTGATCTCGCGCAGGGGCACCAGTCTCTCGCCCGGCTTCATGTTGAAGCGCGGCACCGCATGCAGCAGGGCCTTCAGATAGGGATGCTGCGGGTTGCCGAAGATGTCGTGCAGGCCGCCGCGTTCCATCGCCTGGCCGTGATACATCACCACGATCTCGTCGGCCATGTTGGCCACGACGCCCAGATCATGCGTGATCATCAGGATTGCCATGCCGAGTTCGGACTGCAGGTCCTTCAGCAGCTTCAGTATCTGCGCTTGAATGGTGACGTCGAGCGCCGTGGTCGGCTCGTCGGCGATCAGCAAAGCAGGGCGGCAGACCAGCGCCATGGCGATCATGGCGCGCTGGCGCAGGCCGCCGGAGAGTTCGAAAGCATAGGTGCGCAGTGCGCGCTCGGGGTCGGGGAAGCCGACCAGGCGCAGCATTTCGGCGGTCAGTTCGCGCGCCTGGGTGTCGCCGGCCTTGCGGTGCAGCTTCAGCGCCTCGGAAATCTGGTCGCCGATGGTGTGCAGCGGGCTGAGCGAGGTCATCGGCTCCTGGAAGATGATCGAGATGCGACCGCCCTGCAGCTGCCGCATGGCGCTGCCGCCACGCGGCAGCGTCGCGATGTCGATGGCGGTGCCGGGCTGCAGCGGATCGTGAAACAGGATGCTGCCGCCGGCGATGCGCGCCGGGCGCGGCAGGATGCCCATGATCGCCTGGCTCACCACCGACTTGCCAGAACCGGACTCACCGACGAGCGCGACGGTGCCGCCTTGCGGGATGCTGAAGCTGATACCGTTCACGGCGCGGATCAGACCTTCCGGCAGGTCGAAATGCACCTGCAGGTCCTTGACCTCGAGCACGTTGCGATTCAGCTCCGGAACGCTCACGGCTGGTTTCCTTTAACGCTGTCCACGCGGCTGGCATTCAGGCGGGAGGTTTCACTGATGATGACGCCGTTCCGCTCGGCCGCGGCAAACGCGCGTTCGACGAGGGACGGAAAACCAATCAATGTACTGTCGACCCGCAAAGTTCCCCCTTCCGCCTCGATCACCAGCTGCAGCCAACCCTCGCTGCGATCGCGACGTGTCGAATAGTAGCGCAGGCTCACGGCCCGAACTGTCGGCCATGGCAGAGCTACGATTCTTCCCCATCCCCGCTGGACGACCCCGGACGCGTCGAGTTCGATCTCGATCTGCTGACGCCAGGCAGTCACCGCGCCAAGCCATGCGAAAAGCAGGCTCAGCCCGACCAGCAGTGCAAAAATGACAGATTGAGGGGCGACGAACAACACCAGTCCCAGACAGATTGCGAGCCCGAAGCCGGCGCGCAGGTAGTCCGGCCAGAGCCGGGAGAGGGGGTAATACAGGCGGGTCATGACGCCGGCGTGACAGGCAGGGCGGCAGATCCCTCCGGTGCGCCGATTTTTAATGCGGCACCAACATCGAGCCAGCGGACCGCCGAATGGTTCATGGTTCGGGTCAGGAAGTCGGCGGCAAAGGCCCAGATCGTCTCGTCATGGCGCAGGTGATGGGTCAGCAATCCAAGCGGCTGCAGATGCTGTTCGCCTGCCCGCATGGCGCGTAAATGCAGGCAGGCCGCGGCCAGACTGCGTTCGACCGCGGCGGCGCTGTCGTTGCCGTGCCAGTCGATTGGGTCGATATGCGTGTTCAGGGTCGCCAGTCCGGCTGCCGCCCAGTAGCTGCTCCGGGCCTGAAAAGCAGACATGGCGGCAAAACCCAGGCTGGGCATGGCTGCGAAACAATCCGGTGCCAGACGGTTCCAGGGCGGCACGAAAATGGGCAGCAGGTCGCCAAGCAGGTCTTTCAGTGCGCTACGGCCGGCCTGCATATCGCGGAGACATTCGTTAATCGGACGTGTCTTCGGAAATTCCGATTTCTTCTCGCTTGGATCGGCATGGTTTTGATGGGCGTAACCATGCTGCAGTGCAGCAATGTCGGGTTCGCGCCGCAGGCGCTCGGCAAGGCCGGCTTCGGCCCGGGCCGGGATGATGGCCAGGGCGAGGGGAACTGTGCTCGCCCGGTGCAGGCCAATCAGCCGCTCCAATGCCGGGGTCGCCGCAACCGCATCGTCGTCGCGCCACCAGAAACAGGCGGTTCGCCCTTCGGACGCCCAGCGATCAAGTTCGTCCTCCAGCGCCTGCCAGCCCGTCGTCATCGTCGATGCTTCTCGATTTCGGCGCGGATGCGGCGGGCGGTCTCCTCGGCGCCGTCGAGACGGATGGCTTTGGGATCCGGCTTGGGCGCGGCCAATGCGTGATCGACAATGGCTGCCAGTGTTTGCGGCGTCATCTCCGGCTCGGGCAGCATGTGCATCAAGCCGCGCCTGGACAGCAAAGCGGCGCGTAGCGCCTGTTCGGTTTCATTGCCGCCGACGAAGGGCACGACGACAGCGCGCGAACCGCCGCCCAGAGTCTCCATCATCGTGTTGTAGCCGGCCTTGCTGATCGACAGCAGGCAATGGTGCAACATGCCGGGAAAATCGGGACGTACCGGCTCGATGATCACGCCTGGCGGCGCCATGTCGCGCAGTATGGTGATGTTGTGCGGGTTTTCGAGCGGGCTGACCAGAATGCGCCAGGTGGCATCCCGCGCCACGGTCTGCGGACGGGCCTCGATGGCGGCCTGGAACAGCTTCATGCCGACGGCGCCGCCACCCGCAGATACAAGGATCTCGTTGATGCCGGCTTCGGTATAGGGAATGACATGCTGCTCGGCGATATAGCCAGTGTAAATCAGCATGTGGCGGATTTTCTCCGCCATCGGGAAGGTGTTCTCGAAGGCGATCACGGACGGATCGCCATGCACCAGCGCCGCGTCGAAATATTCCTGCAGCCAGGTGATGGAGTCGATGTCGTGCTGCGGCTTACCGCGATCCACCAGGATGTCGCGCACCGAGCAGAAGATCAGCGGACGGTTCGGCATGCTGCGCAGCATCTGCAACAGCGGCATCATCTCGAACCGCATCTGCCGCCGGCCGAAGGGAAACAGTTCGGTGATCACCATATCGGGTGCAAAGTTGCGCACCACGTCCCGCAGCATGGCGCTGCGGGTCGATTTCCACTCTTCGGTCACCACCTCGCCGTTGATGTCGAGCAGGATCTTGAAGGTGGCGTCGCGCGCGCGCGCAGGTGCGAGTTGGACGAAGCCGATGCCGTCGATGCCATGCAGCGTGGGGTCAGGCAGGCCGCCTGAGACCAGCAGTGGGGTGGCGCCCTGGCGCAGCAGCGCGCGGCAGATCGATGCGGCGCGATGCAAATGGCCGACGCCAAGCAGATGCTGTACCCAGATCAGGACGCGCGGGCCGGCCATTATCGCTCCAGCGGAACATTGGTCGCCACCAGGGTGGGGCGACCATCATCCGTTATGCTAAATTCCTGCAGGCAATACCAGTCGAGCCTGACGGGCGCACGGCCCAGCATCGGCCAGTCGAAGGCCAGGGCCAGGATGGCGCGGATGACGCCTTTATGGGCAACGGCACCGGCATCGGCGGGCAGGCTGCGCAGCCAGGGCAGCAGGCGCTGCTGCACCTGGCGCGGGCTTTCGCCGCCAGGCGGCTGCAGGTCCAGGCCGCGATCTTCGTTTGCCGTGAAAGCGTTGCCATAAGCGGCGCGCAACTCCGGCAAAGTGCGACCTTCATACTGGCCCCAATCCATCTCGATCAGTGCCGGTTCGATCCGCGGCGTCAGGCCCAGCAATGCGGCGGTTTCCTGCGCGCGGCGCAGCGGACTGACATACCACTGTCTCTCGCGATAAGCCGCGGGCACCGAACAGCCGGCAAAGGCGGCGCGCCCGGCATCGGACAATCCGATATCCGCGCGACCTTGCAGGCGGCCTGCGGCATTCCAGTCGGTGGCGCCATGGCGCAGCAGGACCAGGCTGCGGGTCATGCCGGCAGCCCCAGCTCGGCGAAGAGCGTCTTCAGCCTTGCCTGCGCGGCATCCATCGAAAGCTCCTGCCGCACTCGCAGCGGCGCCGCTTTCGCCATGCGCTGTCTTTGATTCTGATCCGCCAGCAGATCGCTGATGGCATGCGCCATGGTGGCAGGCTCGTCATCCGGCGTCAGCCAGCCGGTGGCGCCATGGTCGACGATATCGGGAACGCCACGCGTGCGGACCGACAGTACCGGCAATCCAGCGGCCTGCGCTTCTAGCAGCGCCATGCCATAAGCTTCATTCACTGCGGGCCAGACATAGAGATAGCTGGCGGCATAGAGCGCGGCGAGCCGATCGGGCTCCATCTGTCCGGTCAGCGTGATGCGATCCGCCTGTGCGGCAAAGGCACTCGCCACGATGCCGCGCGCCGGGCCATCGCCGACCAGGATGCAATGCCAGTTCCTGTCGCGCAGCAGCAGCAGGGTTTCGGCCAGTCGCCGGAAGGAGGCGAGCTTGTCGCCCTCGCGCATCATCCCCACCGCCAGCAGCCATGGGCGATCCAGCGGCAGCTGGAAGCGCGCGGCCAGCTCGGTCCGGTTTTGCGCCCGTTGTGCCGCGGCCGCGGCGAATGGTGCGGGATCTATGAAGGGCGCAAAATACCGAACGCGCGCTTCGCCGGCGCAGCCGATCAGTCCCGGAATGTCATGGCGCGTGACGGCAAGCAGCAAATCTGCCGCGTGCAAGGCGCGTTCGGCCTGCGCATAACCGGCGGCCCAGGTACCATCACGCCGACGCGGCGAGTCCGAGGCTTCGGCAATCATATAGGGCAGGCCGAAACGCTGCTTCAGCGCCGGGCCAATATAATCGGGCGCCTTGTGATACACATGATAGGTGAAGAGAAGGTCGGGCAGCCGCGTCGAATCTTGGTGCCACGCGGCAGACAGCATCTCGACCTCCGCAGCCGCCGCATCTGCGGTGGCGGCTTCGCGTGCGGAATCGCCGTCGCGGTTGTAACTGCGCAGATTGGACAGCAGCGTCACATCATGGCCAAGGCCCTGCAGGGCGGCGATGAAAAGGCGGGCAACACGGCGGTCGCCGGAAGGAGCCGGATGATCGGGCGGCTTGAGCGGTGCATAGAAGCCGATCCGCATACCGCGCCGCCTCTCTCAGGCCGCCAGGCCGAAGCGCCGCGCCAGTTCGGCGATGCCGTTCGTCATGCCGAAGGCCTGCCGCACTCTCGCCGCTGCCGCTTTGCCCAGGCGCTCCCGCAGCATCGGGTCGACGATCAGGTGGTTAAGCGCCACCGTCAGTCCACCGACATCTTCACTGGGCACCAGCAAACCGGTTTCGCCATCCAGGATCAGTTCGGGGATAGCCGAGATCGTGGTGGCGACGCAGGGCAGGGCCTGGCTCTGCGCTTCCATCAGCACATTGGGCAGACCATCCATGTCGCCATCCTGATCGCGACGGCTGGCCAGGGCAAAGACATCCGCCGTGCGATAGGCCTGGATCACGGTTTCCTGCGTGGCCGAACCCTGCCAGGTAATGCGACCGGCAATGCCAAGCTGGTTTGCCTGCGCCTTCAGCCTGTCGAGCAACGGACCGCCGCCGATATGGGTGAAGTGCCAATACAGGTCCATCGGCAACCGCGCCAGCGCCTGCAGCAGGATATCGTAGCCCTTCTTTTCGACCGCGCGACCGACAGAAAGTAGTCGCACGGGATCCTGCGCGTCGCGGCCATCGCGCCGCGAACGCCAGACCGGCGGATCGGGAAAACGCGAGAAATCGATGCCGTGATAGACCAGCGACACTCGCTCGGAATCACTCAAGGCAGACAGATGCGTACGGTTATGCGCGGTGCAGGTCACGACCCACTGGCAGTCTGCGAGTTTCTCACGCTTTTCCCAATCCGGCGTGATCCAGATATCGCGCGCATGCGCCGATGCCGTCCACGGATATTGCAGAATCTGCGCTGCATACCGCGCCACCGAACCGGGCGTATGAATGAAATGGGCGTGCAGGTGGCGATAGCGTGCGGGCAGTTCGGCGGCCAGCACCATGGCCTGGCCTAAGCGGCGGATGCGGTTGCTGCTGCGGTCACGTCTGAAGTCCTGCCACCAAAGCTGTACAGCGCGGCGATAGCCAGGCAGGCGTCGCGCCGCCCACCAGCCGCGCAGTACGCGCAGCGGCTCCTGATACAGATATTCCGGCAGATACAGGATTGGCGCGCGAATCTGGTCATGCAGCGCGTGACGCTTATGGTCAGTCGGATGGCGCAGCGAGACGATCAGGATATCCAGCCCGAGCGCTTCCAGTGCGGCAATCTCCTGCGCGATGAAGGTTTCCGACAGGCGCGGATAGCCCTTCAGGACAAAAGCGACGGGTGACGGTGTGGGCGACTGGGGGGACTCTGGCATACGCTGGACAGGGCGGTGGGTCAGCCGCGCAATTCAACCACGTTGCCCGGCCGTTCGGCGCGCGGGCGGAGCCAGGGTTGAACCAGGCGGTCGACGTTGTCGAGGCCCTCGAGCAGGCCGGGAATCACGATCTGCGACGGCAGCGACTGGCGCGGCAGGTTGCGCAGCGCATTGGCCATCACGGCCGGGTCATGGTGGCCGGCATCATCCAGTTCCAGCATGCGGATCAGGCCGAGTTCCTGCGCGCGGCTGGCGCGGATGAACTGTTCCATGCGCGGACGCTTGCGCGGCACGATGATGGCACGTTTGTCGAGCGACAGGATTTCGCAGAAGGTGTTGTAGCCGCCCATGGCCAGCACCCCGACGGCGTTCTGCACCAGATGCTCCATATGGGCATCGAAGGTGATGGCTTCCACACGGGGCAGGCGCGAGACGCGGGTGAGGAATTCGCCGCGCCGGTCCTTCTGCATGAAGGGGCCGAGCACGATCAGCGCCGGATAAGGCAGGATCTCGTTGCTTTCATAGGCTCGCAGCACCCAGTCGATCAGGCCCTCGCCGTCGCCGCCGCCGCCAGGCGTCACCAGCAGGAAGGGCCGCTGGGTGATTTCCGGCAGCAGGCCTTCCGGCTGCGCCTCGCCAGAGGTGCGCGGCAGATAGCCGGTATAGACCACCTTGCGGCGGACCTTCTCAGGCAGGGTGATGCCGGCCAGCGGGTCGCAGAATTGCGGCAGGCCATAGACCCAGATCTGGTCGTACAGGTGCTTCAGCGCCGGCATGACGTTCTTGCGTTCCCATTCGGGCTTCAGCGCGCTGGGCTCATCCATCACGTCGCGCAGGCCGAGTACGATCCGGGTGCCGCGTTCCTTCAGCATCTTCATGGTCGGCAGCACTTCGCCGCGCAGGCCGAGCGGCTCCTTGTCGACGATGAAGATGTCGGGATCGAAGACGCGGGCGGTGTGCTGGATGATCTCGGCCCTGATCTTCAGGGTCTCCTCGATATCCATCGGCAGGTTCAGCGAGGTATACTGGCCGTCGCGCAGCTTGATCACGCCCGGCACGCGTACGAAGTCGACGCGGCTGCGGAAATCGAAGCTGCCGATGATTGGCGAGCCCGACATGATCAGGACGGACATATCGGGGTGACGCTCGACCAGGGCATGCGCAATGGTGCGGCACCGGCGCAGATGGCCGAGTCCGAATGTGTCGTGGCTGTAGATCAGCACACGAGTGCCGTCGCTACGCGGTACCATGCTGGCTTCCCCCCTGACGGGAGCATCGGGGCAAACTGGAACTCAAATTCTGGCGGACTATGGCATACGGGCCCCGCTCAGGCCAAGCCCTGGTTCCGGCAAGCCCCTGACTTAAATGGTGATCCCGGGCACAGTCGGGCCGGGCTGGCGATTGGCTGGCCGATTTGCTTCGGCTAAGGTCTAGCGGGGACCAGGGGCACAGCGTGGAAAAAACTCTCTACGGCTTCATCATAAAATACAGCCTGAAGCAGCAGGTTATCATTACCCTGCTCTCAGTCGCATCCTTCGTGCCGTACTACTACTATCTCAGTATTCCCAAATCGATCGTGAATGAGGGTATCCAGGGTAAGGATATTTCCTTCCCGGTCGATCTGTATGGCCTCGGCCTGTGGCAGATGGATCAAACCACCTATCTGTTCTGGCTCTGTGGCGTGTTCCTGTTCCTGGTGCTCGTACAGCAGGGCTTCAAATACGCGATCAACTATTTCCAGGGCGTGGCAGGCGAGCGGATGCTGCGACGCATGCGCTATGAACTCTATGCGCATATCCTGCGCTTCCCACTGCCCACTTTCCGCCGCACCAGCCAGGGCGAGATCATCCCGATGGTGATCGCCGAGGTCGAACCGGTCGGCGGCTTTATCGGCGAAAGCTTCGCGCTGCCGATTTTCCAGGGCGGCATGCTGCTGGTGATTTTCGGCTTCCTGCTGTTGCAGAATCCGCTGATGGCGTTTGCCGCCGTGGCGCTCTATCCGATCCAGTTCTACTTCGTGCCGAAGATGCAGGCCAAAGTGCGGGCACTGGGCCGTGAGCGTATCAAGAATCAGCGCCGGCTGTCGGATCGAATCGGTGAGAGTATCAGCGGCGTGACCGAGTTGCATACGCATGACGTGTCGAACCGCATGCTGGCCGAATTCACCGGCCGTCTGAGCATCAGCTACTGGATCCGCGTCGAGATCTATCAGCGCAAGTTTATGATCAAGTTCCTGAACAACTTCATTCAGCAGCTTGGTCCGTTCTTCTTCTATGCCATCGGCGGCTATCTGACGATCCGCGGCGAGATGGATGTCGGCACGGTCGTGGCCGCGGTGAATGCGCATAAGGAAATGGCGTCGCCGTGGAAAGAGCTGCTGAACCACTACCAGCAGCGCGAGGACGTGAAGCAGAAATATGAACAGGTTGTCACCCAGTTCGTGCAGGACGGCATGCGCGATCCGGCGGAGCAGTGGGCTGAGCCCGAGCAGCCGGTTTCGCTGGCAGGGCCGATTTCGGTTTCCAGCCTGGTGATGAATGACGACCAGGGGCAGCCGATCCTGGAGAATCTCAACCTGTCGTTGCCGTGGCCGGCCCGCGTCGCCATCGTCGGCGACAATGGCCGCGACGAACTGCTGCAGTTGCTGGCGCGCCTGCATGATCCCGCGCGCGGGCGCATTTTGATCAACGAGAAGAACCTTTCCGAGTTACCCGAAACCGTCACCGGCCGTCGCCTGGCCTATGTCAGCGCCACCAGCTACATCTTCAACACGTCGCTGGGCGACAATCTCTTCATGGGCCTGCGGCATCGTCCGATGGTCGAGCGCAAGCGGCAGGAAGCCATGCGGGTGCGGTATCAAAAGGAAATTGTCGAGGCGCAGGCCTCGGGCAACTCACCCTACGATGCCGATGCCGACTGGACCGACTACGAGGCCGCCGGCGCCACCGGGCCTGACGACCTTGTCACGGTCGCCATCCCGGCGCTGAAGGCCGCCAGCTTCGATGAAGATGTCTATCAGCTTGGCATGCGCGGCACGGTCGATCCCGCGAAGAAGCCCGATGTGGCCGAGCGCGTGCTGGAAGCGCGCCGGGCTTTCCGGGAGAAGTTGTCCGGCGGCGACCTGGCCGATCTGGTGGAAGGCTGGGATCCGGCACGTTACAACAACAACGCCACCGTTGCCGAGAACCTGATGTTTGGCACGGCGCGCGATGGGGTTTATCAGGAAGACAATCTGGCGCGCGATCCGCATGTGCTGAGCGTGCTGGATGAAGTCGGCCTGCGCCGGCGCTTCCTTGAAATCGGCTATGAAGTTGCCGGCACAATGGTCGAACTGTTCGCCGACCTGCCGCCTGAACACGAATTCTTCCAGCAGTTCAGCTTCATCTCGTCGGAAGACCTGCCAGACTATAAAGACCTGTTGACGCGAACGAAGCCGGAGATGCTGGACCAGCTGCCCGAGGAAGACCGGGTGCGCCTGATGTCGCTGCCGTTCAAGTTGGTGCTGGCGCGGCATCGTCTTGGGCATTTCTCCGATGCCGAACGCGACGCCGTGCTGAAGGCGCGCAAGATCTTTGCCGAGACCCTGCCGGAAGATCGTAAGGGCGCCATTGCCTTCTTCGATCCCGAGCAGTTCACCGTGTCGTCCAGCGTCGTCGACAATATCCTGTTCGGCCGTGTCGCCTATGGCCAGGCCCAGGCGCAGGAGAAGATCGGCCGCGTCATGGCAGACGTGATCGAGCAGTTGAATCTGCGTGAGCCGGTCATTGCGGTTGGGCTGCTGTTTGAGGTTGGCATCGCCGGCGCCCGCCTGAATGCAGCGCAACGCCAGAAGCTGGCGATTGCCCGTGCGCTGGTAAAGCGGCCAGATTGGGTCATGCTGTCGGAAGCGACCGCCGCGCTCGATCCGCGCAGCCATGCCGCCGTGGTGAAGTCGGTTACGGAGTTGCGCAAGGATGCGGGCCTGATCTGGTCGCTGCAGCGCGCCTCGGATTGCGAAAGTTTCGATATCGTCGTGGTGGTCGAGAATGGCCGCGTCACGCATACCGGTCCCTATGCGGAACTGTGCGAGCGCAGCGATCGCTTCAAGCAAATGCTGGCCCCGTCGTGAACACGCGGCCGATGGAGAGCGGATCATGAGCCTGATTGAAGAAGTCGAACTGCTGCGGCGGATTCCGCTATTCGCCAAGATCGAGCCGTCGAAGCTGAAACTGCTGGCCTTCACCAGCCAGCGGTTGACCTATAAGCCGGGCGATGTCCTGTTCCATCAGGGCGATCCGGGCGATGCCGCCTTTGTCATCATCGGCGGTGAGGCCGATGTGGTGGTCAATACGCCGTCCGGGCCGCTGAAAGTGGCGCATCTGCGGCAGAACGACTTCGTCGGCGAAATCGCTATTCTCTGCGACGTGCCGCGCACAGCGACGGTGACGGCGACACAGGAAACCACGGTGCTGCGGATCGAGAAGGATCTGTTTTTCCGCCTGATCGCCGATTTCCCGCAGATCGCCATCGAGATCATGCGCGTGCTGGCCCAGCGCCTGGATCGCACCACCGCAGATCTGCGCGAGCTTTCCGCCAAGCTGAAGAGCTGATGAGCCGGCTGGATAGTTTCATTGCGCGCCTATCGGCGCAGCGCGAATTACTGAACTGGGCGATCAACTGGGTGAGGGACCGTCCGGGCCCGGTGCTGGAGATTGGGCTGGGCAACGGCCGTACCTACGATCACCTGCGCGCCGGATTGGGCGCCGACCGCGTTTATGCTTTTGACCGCGCCATCAACGCCAATCCGTTGTCGATCCCGCCGGCCGACCGCCTGCTGCTGGGTGAATTCGGCGACAGCCTGCCGGCTTTTGCGGCAACGCATCCGGGCGGCGCCGCCATGGTGCATAGCGATGTGGGGCTGGGCGATCCGGAGGCCAATGCGCGGCAGGTCGTACAGATGAGCAGTTGGGTGCCGCCGCTGCTTGCGAAGGGCGCGCTGCTGCTCAGCGACCAAAAACTGACACATCCCGACCTGGTGATGCAGCCAGTGCCGGTGCCGATCCCTCCGGAGCGCTATTTTGTCTATCTGAAGGCTTGAGCAAGCATCCCTGTTGCGCGTCAATGGACGCATGACCGCCGTGGCATGACGGCGGTGACACACACGGGGATTGCAGCGCGATGTCGGAGTCCAAGAAAAAGAAGATTGCTATTCTGGGCGGCGGCGTGGCCGCACTCACCAGCGCCTTCTATCTCGCCTCGCGGCCGGGTGCCGCCGATATGTACGACATCACCGTCTATTCAATCGGCTGGCGACTGGGCGGCAAATGCGCCACCGGCCGCAATCCCGACTTCGGACAGCGCATCGAGGAGCATGGCATCCACGGCTTCCTCGGCTCGTATTACAACACCCTGTCGATGATGACCGAGTGCTACGATATGCTCGGCCGGCCCGCGGGGCAGCCGCTGGCCACCTTCCAGGAGGCTTTCTATCCGGTCGACAGCATCCTGTGCTGGGAGTTCCGCAACTATGGCTGGGTGAACTGGCCGATCAATGTGCCGCGCAACTCGCTGGAGCCGTGGGATCCGACGTCGATGCCGACGCTGCAGCACTGGATCACGGCCATTGTCAAATTCCTCAACCATTTCGCCGACCAGCATCCGGCTGGGTCGACGTTTATGGAGAATATCCAGCTGAAGGCCGCCGGCGTCATGCTGAAGGGCCTGAGTGCCCATATGGAGGCGATGGCGCGCGGCGATATAGGCCCGCTGCAGAAGGGCATCGAGCAGTTCCTCGATGTCTTCAAGAAGTCGGCAGAAAATCTGATCGTCAACAACGACCCATTGCGCCATCTCTACATCACGATCGATTACTTCCTCACGATGCTGCGCGGCATCCTGGCCGATGACGTGCTGAACAAGGGTTTCGATTTCCTCGACGACGAGAATTTCTCTGACTGGTTCGCCCGCCATGGCGGCTCGATGTTGATGATCTCGTCGCCGCTCAGCCTTAACACGCCGAATCTGTCGTATCAGTATCCCGATGGCGACACGACACGACCGCCCCAGATGGCAGCTGGCGCCTATCTGCACTGGACCCTGCGCGAATTCGCCTATCTCGGCTCCTTCGGCTGGCTGTTCGCCGCCGGTACCGGCGATACCGTGGTGGCGCCGCTGTATCAGGTGCTGAAGCGGCTTGGCGTGAAATTCGAGTTGTTCCACAAGGTGCGCGAGATCACCGCCATGCCGGACGGCAAAGGCGTAGATGAAGTGGTGTTCGATATCCAGGCCACGCTGAAGGATCCGGCCGCGGGTTATGAACCCCTGATCGACCTGCCGCTCAAGGCCTATGGCGGCAAGACGCTGCCGGTTTGGCCGGACCGCCCGCTTTATGACCAGCTGGTGCAGGGCGAGGCGATGAAGGCCGCCAAGGTGGATCTCGAAAGCTACTGGACGCCATGGCAGCCGGTCGCCGAGAAGCGCCTCAAGGTCGGCCGCGAGGCGGATATCGTGATCTGCGCCATTTCCATCGGCGCGCTGCCGATCCTGGCGCCGCAGCTGATGCAGGCCAATCCGAAATGGCCGCCGATGGTCGACAAGATCAAGACTGTGCAGACCCAGACGCTGCAGATCTGGATGAACCGCACGCTCAAGGATATGGGCCTGCCTTTCGAGTATAAGAACTATGACCGTCTGATCGGCGCCACCTTCGTCAACCCGATCGATGGCGTGGCTGATTTCACCGACCTGATTCCGGTGGAGGACTGGCCGGAAGATCACATGCCGAAATCGCTTCTGTATTTCTCGGGCGCGGCACCGCAATACGATACGCAGCCACCGTTCAGCGATCACGACTATCCCGTGCGTGAAAAGGCCCGCGTGAAGGCGCAGGCGCAGCAGTATCTGCAGGCCTGCATGGGTGCGCTGCTGCCGAAATCCACCACCAATGCCGTAAATCCGCCGGGCGACATGATCGGCTTCGATTTCAGCCAGCTGGTCTGCCCCTACGACGATGCCGCGACGCTGGGTGTCGCGCGGCTGGGCCAGCAGTTCTGGAAGCCGAATATCGATCCGACCGAGCGCTATGTCACCTCGCCGCCGGGCAGCACCAAGTATCGCCTCAAGGCCTGGGAGTCCGGCTTCGCAAATCTGGTGATCGCTGGCGACTGGATTTACACTGGGCTGAATGTCGGTAGCTTCGAGGGCGCCTGCATGGGCGGCAAGCTCGCCGTGCATGCAGTCGATCCGGCGGCGATGCCGCTCGACAAGGTCTATGGCTACCCGCTCAACATGGGGCCAAAAGCGGAGAATCTGTAATTCATGGGAAAAGTCGGGCCGCTCAATCTTCTGACTGACGTGCCCGGCCTTCTGGTCGGCCATGTTGCCGATGCAGGCCTGCGTTCGGGCGTGACGGTCGTGTTGCCGGAACGACGCACGGTCTGTTCGGTCGATGTGCGGGGCGGCGGCTCCGGTACCCGGGAAACCGATCTCCTGCGCCCGGAAGCCACTGCGCAGGCGGTGGATGCGATCTGCCTCTCGGGCGGCTCGGCCTTTGGTCTGGATGCGGCGTCTGGCGTGATGCACTGGCTGGCCGCGCGCAAACGCGGCGTGGATGTGCGCGGCCATATCGTCCCCATCGTTCCTGCTGCCATACTCTTCGATTTGCACAATGGCGGCGCCAAGGACTGGGGCGCCGAACCGCCATACCGTCGCCTTGGCCTGCAGGCCTGCGATGCCGCCGCCACCGGCGCATTTCGGCTCGGCAATGTCGGCGCTGGCTACGGCGCCATGGCCGGCCTGATCAAGGGCGGGCTGGGCAGTGCATCCTGGGTGGAGCAGGATGGCCTGGTGGTGGCTGCAATGGTGGCGGTCAATTCCGTCGGCAGTGTACTCACCCCCGGCAACCGCAGTTTCTGGGCGGCGCCCTTCGAGCAGGATGGCGAATTCGGCGGGCTGCCCTTTGCCACAAATGGCGTCGATCTGGGGCTGGCGAGGGAGTCCCGCATCGCCGGCCCCGCGGCAGGCAGCCATACCTGCATCGGCGTGATCGCCACCAATGCCGCGCTCGACAAAACGAGTTTGCGGCACGTTTTAGCCATGGCGCATGATGGCCTGGCGCGCGCCGTCCGGCCGGTCCACACGCCCTTCGATGGCGATACGCTCTTTGCCCTCGCCACGGCAACGTGGCAGGATACATCAGGCGCGGATCGGTCCTGGCTGATATCCAGGGTCGGCAGCATCGCCGCCGACTGCGTCGCCCGTGCGGTGGCGCGCGGCGTCTGGGCCGCAGAACCGCTGGGGCAGCTGCAATCTGCCCGCGAGGTTCTGGCGGCGGGAAAATTCTGAAGGAGGGAAGCATGCAGGGTTGGAAACTTTTCGCAGCCGCATTGGGGGTGACGGCGGCGTCGCTTGCCGGTGGCCAGGCCATCGCGCAGGCCAAGAACTCGCTGGTGATGGCGATGACGCTGGAGCCGCCGGGCCTCGATCCCACCATTGCACCGGCCGCCGCCATCGGCGAAGTGGTGCATTACAATATCTTCGAGGGTCTGACCAAGATCGCCGAGAATGGCGAGGTTCAGCCGCTGCTGGCCGACAGCTGGACTGTTGCGCCGGATATGAAAAGCTTCACCTTCAAGCTGAAGTCCGGCGTCAAGTTCAACGACGGTACGACGTTTGACTCTGCCGACGTGAAATTCTCGTTTGAGAAATATGCCGGCGAGAAGAGCACCAACAAGCGCAAAGCGGTGTTCGCGAATATTGCTTCGATCGTGACGCCCGATGCGCAGACCGTGACGATTGCGCTGAAGAACCCGGATCCGATCTTCCTGTTCAATCTCGGCGAAAATACTGCCGTGATCACGGCGCCGGAATCGAGCGATACCAATGCGACTAAGCCGGTTGGCACCGGTCCCTACAAGCTGGAAAACTGGGTGAAGGGCGATTCGGTCACGCTGGTCGCCAACGACACCTATCGCAACGCCAGCGCCGTAAAGATCAAGACGGTGAAAATCCGCTTCATGGCGGCGGATGCCATGGTTACTGCGATGCGTGCGGGCGACCTGGACGCGGTGCCGATCGGCATCACTGGCGAGAATGTGCGTGAGTTCGAGAAGGACAAGCGTTTCAAGGTGACGGCTGGCTCGACCGAGGGCGAGACGATGCTGGTCATCAACAACAAGCGCAAGCCGTTCGACGACGTGCGCGTGCGTCGGGCGCTGACGCACGCAATCGACCGTGACGCAGTGATCGAAGTCGCTTCGGCCGGTTACGGCAAGCGGATCGGCAGCCATTTCCCGCCGCATGATCCTGCCTATGTCGACCTGACCAAGCAGTATCCCTATGATCCCGCCAAGGCCAAGGCACTGCTGAAGGAAGCCGGCGTCAACAACCTCGAAGTCACCCTGCGCCTGCCGCCGCCGCCCTATGCGCGGCCGGTGGGCGAGGCGGTGCAGGCCATGCTCAGCCAGGTCGGCATCAACGCCAAGATCGAGAATGTCGAATGGGCGCAGTGGCTCGACGGCACCTTCAAGAACAAGAATTTCGACCTGACAGTGATCAGCCATGTCGAGCCGAATGACTTCGTGAAATATGCAGAGCCGGAATATTACTACCAGTACGACAACCAGAAGGCCAAAGACCTGATCGCCAAGATCAACTCGACCCTGGACAAGGCCGAGCGCACCAAGGCGCTGCAAGACCTGCAGCGCCTGCTGGCCGACGATGCGGTGAATGTCTACCTCTATAACCTGCCGCGTCTGGGCGTGTACAAGCCGGGCCTGACGGGCTTCTGGGTGAATGCGCCGATCTTCGTCAACGACCTGACGGCGGTCTCCTGGCAGTGATGCCGGAAGGTCTCGGCCTCAAAGAAAAAGCCCGGCTGAAAAGCCGGGCTTTTTTACTGCGCTAGAGGCGAGCAGTTTAGCGGACGAAGACCTGAACTTCGTTGGCACCGGCCTGGCCTGTGCCGCCGGCCGAGACATTCACACGGCTGCTTGGCAGGCCCATATCGGCTAGCGAACGAACCACACGATCCGCATTACGGCGGGCCTGGTTCTGGTTGCTGGCGGTCTGCGCCTGGGTGCCGCCAGCGGCGACTGCCACCACGTCGAACACGGCATTCGGCTTGCGGGCCAGGGCCTGCGACACGGCATTGTACAGCGCCTGCTGGTAAGGCACGTCGGCGCGGTCGAAGCGGATCACCACCAGCGGTGTGCGGCCACCAGCGGTAAAGGGCGCCGCAGCGGCATCGGCAGCGGCAAACTGCTGCGAACCGGCATAGAAGTTGGCACGGTTGCCGAGGCCCGGGCCGAGCAGTTCGCCCTGCTTGATGGCAGCCGACAGCGTGGTCAGGTTGGCGCGCTCGGCGCCGATGTAGTTGGTCTGGCGCGCGACGTCGGTGCTCAGTTCGCCGAGCAGGCGGTCGATCAGCACCACGGTCTTCGAGGTCTCGTCTTCCAGCACCGAGAGCTGGCGATGATCTTCGTCGATGGCGCCCTGCAGGCTGTAAGTCGACTTGATCGACTGCAGCAGGTAGGTCGACATGGCGGAATCGGCGGCGACCTGGTTGGCCAGGTTGCTCAGGCTGCCGACATCAGCGGCCATGCGGTCGAGATCTGTCTGCGCCTGGGTCCACTGGCTGACCAGGATCGGGTTGCCCGGCGTGGTGCCCATCTGCAGGCGGGTCGACACCGCCGCGACGGTGCCGTGATAGCGCTGCGAGTTCTGCGTCGCGCTGGTGCGCACGGCCTGCAGCTGCTGGTTACGCTGGGTGACCTGCTGCTGGAGCTGCGACAGCTCACCGCGCATCTGCTGCACCTTCTGGCCGACGAAAGTGCCGGTCGAGGGGGCCTGGGTCACGCCCGGAACCACGAAATTGGTGTTGCCCATGCTGGGCTGGGCCTGGGACGTGGCCGGGCCAAGGGTCGGATTCGGATTGGCTTCCGCGGCCGAAGCCGGGATTTGCTGGCGCATGACCGGCTGGGTGCCAGCCGGATCGGCCGCCGTCAGCGAAGGCCAGAGTTCGTCGTTGACGTAAGAGCAGCCCGACAGCAGCAGGGCGAGAGTAAGGGTGCTCGCCGAAGCCAGAATTCGGCGCTTATACGCCGGATTACGAACTGGATGTGCCATGCCGCGCGGTCTCGCGTTAATTGTTCAGACGTATGCTGGCCTGGTAGGGCCCCCCGCCGCAGACTCAGCCTTCCGGCAACTACCGTGGCGAACCTTCTGCAGACAGCGGCATTCTAGGGGTCGGCATACCTGCCCGCAAGCGTCATCTGCCTGTAGAATCCGAGGCTTGCACGGTAGGGCAGTATTCCGGGCGTGGGCCTTGCGCGGTCCCGGTGAATTGAGTAGGTTCCGCCCCCGTTGCGGTACCCGTGACGTGTGCGCTCGTAGCTCAGCTGGATAGAGCACCAGACTACGAATCTGGGGGTCAGGAGTTCGAATCTCTTCGAGCGCACCATTTTCCCAATAATATAGACATTCCAGCCGTGCCCTGCGGCCCCATGCGCGGACTTTGTCCGGGATTCCTCGCGGGAATCCGATTCCCGGCCGCCAGTTGAACGTAGGGAAACGTCGGCTCAAATCCTGGCCTTGGCGCCCAGCGTCTTGGCTGCCCGGGTCAGGCTTTCGATCAGCCGCGCCACGGGCGGCGAGGGCGGGTGCAGCTTTGAATAATAGATGCAGGTTCGCAGCATGATTCGCGGCCTGAACGGGCGGGCGACCAGGCCCGGAAAGATATCCTGCGCCAGCATCAGCGGGTTCATCAGCCCGATCCCGACGCCCTGCTGAACCAGGCTGCAAACGCCGACGGCGTTGGCCGCCACGATCGGCGTGCGATAGGAGACACCGCTTTGCTGGAACGCGGCCGCGATCAGATGGGTGGTGGCGGAGTCGGCCGGCAGACCGATCATGGTTTCCTGCGAAAGATCTGCGGGCTGCACGACGCTGGCGCGCGCCAGCTTGTGTTTCGTGGGTACCATCGCAACCAGCCATGTCTCGCACAGATCCTGCACGGTGCAGAGTTGCATGATGCGCGGATCGATGTCGCGGACCAGCGGCGTGCCGACGCCGATATCGACCTCGTTGCCGGCAACTTTCTCCAGCAGCGCATGCGTATTCTCGATCTGCATCTCGATGCGTATTTCAGGCCATCGATCATGGAAGTCGGCGATTGCCATCGGCAGCAGCGAAACCAGCGCCGGGCCAGCTGTGCCCACCACGATGCGACCGATTTCCCCGCCGCGCAGTTCGAGCGTGATCTGGCGCGCGCGATCCAGTTGCTCGACCGCGCGCTGGGCAAACGGCATCAGGCGCTCGGCCTCGGAGGTGGGAATCAGTCGGCCGTTCGAGTGGCGGAACAGCGTCAGCCCTGACTCGCGCTCAAGTGTTTTCAGACTTTTGCTGATCGCGGCGACGGTAATGCCCATCTTGTCGGCAGCTTCGGCCATGTTCCGGCTCAGGATCATGGTGAGAAAAATCTCGAAATGACGCGTGGTTATGGCCGTCGGCAGCATGATCCGCGATCCGGATGAGAACTTAACCTAAAGTTAAGTCTATTTTTCTTGAGGTTGCAACGGCATTGCCGTCTCATACGACCTCAGTCGCTGATCTCGCGGAAGGGAAAACCAGATGTCTGCAGCCAACCTTGCACAGACCCCGTCGGCCGATCTGGCCGAACAGATGCAGGCTTACATCGGGCGTTACACCGAAAAGACCTTCGACTGGGATGCCTTCCCCGGCAGTCGCGGCTATCCGGATCTGGAGCGTGCGCAACTGCGCTACGTCGGCGGCGGCGGTTCGCCGAAGGCAAATGACCCCGCCACGCTGAAGGCCGAGAACTTTACCTTCAGCTTGGTGCATCAGCCGGTCGGCAAGTTTGCCGCCTCGCATGCCCACGAGGTCGTCGAGCATTTCTTCGTCGTGCAGGGCGTGCTCACCATCGGCTGGGTCTGGGATGATGAAGTGATCGAGGTGAAGCTCGGTCCGAAAGACCTGGTGCTGAACAAGACGGGACGCCCGCACGGCTTTCGCAATGACGGAGTCGAGCCGACCCTGATGCAGATCACGGTGGGCAGCGGCAAGCCGGAGCCGCCGGTCTATGTCTGTCATCCCAAGAACAAGGATCTGGAACTGGCGCGCCGCTTCGGTGCCGGCAGCCCGGAGAAAGTCCATGCCTTCCGCCCGGACAGCACCGATCCGCGCCACCGCGAACTGGCCAAATACGTGATGCGCTACCGCGACCGTGTACCGGTCTGGGACACGGTCGGCTTCGCCCGCATGACCTATATCGGCGAGAATGCCGCGCCGCCGCAGCGCTACCGGATGGATCTGATCCACCTGCCGCGCGGTGTCGCCGTGCAACCCTACAGTCGCGATGTGGAGGATGTGTATTTCGTGCTCGAAGGCGCGATCACGGTGGGATGGGAAGAAAACGGCCAGGTGGTGGAGCGTCGTCTGGGTGCGCGCGACCTGATCTTCAATCCGGCCGGCCGCGCGCATTACTTCCGCAATGACGGTGCCACGGATGCGCAATTCTCCATGGTGGTCGGCTCGCCGCAGCCGGAAACCGTGAGCTTCAAAGCCGCATGATGGCAGAGGTCAGTCCCGCTGTGCGGGAGCCAGCTGCGAGTCAGCTGCAGATCGGTTCATCGACGATCACTTACCTGGAGGCCGGGCAGGGCGTTCCGCTGGTGCTGCTGCACGGCATCGGATCGGCGGCGTGGTCTTTCCAGGACCAGCTGATGGCGCTGTCGGCCCGGTATCGCGTGATCGCCTGGGATGCGCCGGGTTATGGCGGGTCGAGCTGCCTTGCCGATCCGGTACCAAAGGCCGCTGACTATGCGCAGGCCGTCGCCGGATTCCTGGATGCGCTCAAGATCGAGCGCTGCCATCTGCTCGGTCATTCGCTGGGCTGCCTGATGGCGGCCAGCTTCGCGCGGCTCTATCCGCAGCGCCTGCTGTCGCTCACGCTCTCCAGTATCGCCGTCGGCCAGGCGCATATGCTGGCCGAGGAACGACAGAAGCTGCTGGACCAGCGGTTGCAGGACGTGACCGTGCTGAGCCCGCGCGAGATGGCTGAAAAACGCGGGCCACGTCTGCTGGCACTGGCGGCAACGCCGGCGATGGTGCGGCGTGTGATCGATGCGATGGCGGCGGTGCGGCCCGATGGCTACAGCCAGGCGGCCCGTATGCTGGCTGGCGGCGATGTGAAGGCCGATATCGCGGCGATCCCATCCGACCTGTCGCTGCAGATCATCTATGGCGAGGCCGATGTCATTACGCCGCCGGCCCGCAATCTGGAGGTTGCGGCTCTGCGGCCGCAGGCGCCGGTGCGGGCAATCGCGGATGCCGGCCATGCGCTGTATCTGGAGAAACCCGAGGCTTTCAACGCTGCGGTGCGCGACTTCATCGGCTGATCCGCGATTAAAGGATCTGCGGATGCGCCCCGCCATCGATCAGGATGCTCTGCCCGGAGATGTAGCCCGCATTGGCGCTGCAAAGGAACGCGCAAAGCTGGCCGAGTTCTTTGGGATCACCGAAGCGGCCGGCTGGTAGTTCGGCCCGGCGGGCGGCCAGGGCTTGCTCGGGACTGATGCCCTGCTGCTTGGCGCGGAAAGTGAAATTGCTGATCAGCCGGTCGGTCGCGAAGGGGCCCGGCAGGATGTTGTTGATCGTCACGTTGCGGCCGACATGATCGCGCACCAGCGTGCTGACCAGCCCGTGCAGTCCGGCGCGTGCAGCGGCGCTCAGGCCCTGCATATCGATGGGATGGCGCACGACGCTGGACGTGATGTTGACGATACGGCCGAAGCCGCGCGCCGCCATGCCATCCAGCACCGCCGCGATCATCGCCGCCGGCGCGCGAAGATTGCCGGCCAGTGCCTGCACCCAGTCTTCTTCGCTCCAGGTTTTGAGTTTGCCCGGCGGCGGGCCGCCGGCATTGTTGATAAGGATGTCTGGCGCGGGACAGGCGGCCAGCACGGCGGCACGACCGTCTGCGCTGCCGATATCGGCCGCTACCGGCGTGACGGTGACCCCATAAGTTGCGGCGATCTCCGTCGCGGTCTGTTCCAAAGCGTCCTTGCTGCGTGCGTTCAGCACCAGCGCGACACCTTCGGCGGCCAGCGCTTCCGCGCAGGCACGGCCGAGCCCCTTGCTGGCGGCGCAGACGATGACCGTGCGGCCTTTAAGTCCCAGATCCATGACGGTGTCTTCCTCGTTGTCAGTCAGCCCAGGGCAGCGGCCGGCCGCTCAGATCCCAGTACAGGCTTTTCTGTCGCATATAGGCGCGCAGGCCATCCAGCCCCTTTTCGCGCCCGGTGCCGCTGTCCTTGTTGCCGCCGAAGGGCGTGGCGATGCTGAACAGCTTGTAGGTATTGATCCAGATGTTGCCGGCATCCACCGCCCTGGCCACGCGCCAGGCGCGGCGATAATCGGCCGTCCAGATGCCGCAGGCGAGACCGTAGATACTGTCATTCGCCTGAGCGATCAGGTCGTCTTCGGTGTCGAAGGGCAGCAGCACACCGACCGGGCCGAATATCTCCTCCTGCGCGGTGCGGCAGGCATTGGTCAGGCCGTCGATCAGCGCCGGCTGGAAATAGTTGCCAGCCTGCAAAGCCGCATCCGCTGGCCGCGCACCGCCGCACAGCAGCCGGCCGCCTTCTTCACCGGCCAGCTTCACGTAGCTTTCCACCTTGGCGCGATGTTCGGGTGAGATCAGCGGGCCGATCTGGGTGCTCGGCTCAAGCGGATTGCCGATGCGCAACGCGGCAGCACGACGTGTCAGTTCTGCCGTGAAACGATCATAGATGCTGCGCGCGACAAAGATGCGCGAACCCGCGATGCAGGACTGGCCCTGACTGGAGAAGATGCCGAACAGGACGCCATTGATGGCCTGCGCCATGTCGGCATCCTCGAATACGATGTTGGGAGATTTGCCGCCGAGTTCCAGCGAAACCGGCATCAGTTTGTCTGCCGCGACGCGGCCGATGTTGCGGCCAGTCACCGTGCCGCCTGTGAAGGTAACCTTACGGATGCCGCGATGCGCCACCAGTGCGGCACCGGTGATCGCGCCGGTGCCGGGCAGCACGCTGAGCAGGCCTTTCGGCAAGCCGGCTTCATCGGCCAGTTTCGCCAGTTCAAGCGCCAGCAGCGGTGTCAGTTCCGAAGGCTTCACGATCGCGGCATTGCCGGCTGCAAGCGCAGGCGCGACTTTCTGGGCTTCGCTGGCGATTGGCGAGTTCCATGGCGTGATCGCCGCCACCGGTCCCAGCGGCTCATACAGACTGAGCGAGAGATAGTCGCCGCGCGGCGGGGTTGCCTCGCCGCCCAGGGTTTCACAGGCCGCCGCGAAATAACGGAAAGTGCCGGCCGCGCTCATCACCAGTGCGCGGGTCTCGTGAATCGGCTTGCCGTTGTCCTGCCGCTGCAACTGCGCCAGCCGCTCGGCGTCACGGTCGATCAGGGCGGCGATGCGATGCAGGATTTGCGCGCGCTGATGTGCCGGCATATTGCGCCAGCCGGGCTCGGCCATCGCGCGTTCCGCAGCCTGCACAGCGTCATCGACATCGGCGGCATCCGCAGTCGACACCTCGGCGAGAACGGAATTGTCGTGCGGATTATACGTGGAAATCGGCACGCCGCGGCCCTGCCGCCAGCTGCCGCCGAGATAGAGGGGAAGGGGGGACATCGCACTCACTGTTGCTGGCATCGCTGCTTGGGAGAATCCACTTTACAAAAACGTAACGAATCTCTAGCGTGTTTTAAATAAGAAATGACGTTTCTCTAATGAAACAGAAACTGGGAAAAGGATGGTCGGACTGCCCATGACTGATGCTCCCGAAACCATGCTGCTGACGGTCTTCCTGCGGCATGACCAGTCGAACAACCTCGACGCCATCCAGACCAAGCTGAAAGAGGCTGAATGGTGGGACCGTTTCCCGCCGGCCGGGGTGGAGATCGTGTCCTGGTATGTCGCCATGGGTTTCGGGCAGATCGTCACGTTGCGCTTGCCGCCGTCCAAGCTAGGGGAAGTGAATGTCGAGTTGGAGCGCTCCGCCTGGGGCGTGTTCAGCACCGACTGCATGCCGGCCTACGATTTCCTGCCGGTGCGCGAGAGGATCAAGGAACGTGTTCGCCAAGGAGGCAAGTGATGCAGCAGCACCAGCCCTATCTGAATCCGCATCAGACCCGCAGCCGCGAGCCAGACACTTACGAAAACCTGCTGGGTGACGCGCTGGAGCGCTGCTTCGCCGCGGGCCTCCATGACCTTGATGGCATCTGCGCCCGTCTCAACCAGGATTGCGTGCCGTCGCCGGCCGCGCAGACCTGGACGCCTGCGCTGCTGCAGCAGGAATTGAAACGCCTGAGCGCCTGAGGAGCAAGACGATGACCAGCCTCAATGAAGCCGCTGTCGAAGCCCTGCTGACCAAGGGCCTGCGCAATGTCTGGTATCCGATCTGTCCCTCCAGCTTCGTGACCGACAAGCCGGTGTCGCTGCGCCGGCTCGGCTACAAGATGGTGTTGTGGCGCGATCTGCAGGGGCGCGTGCATGCTCTGGAAGATCACTGCCCGCATCGCGGTGCGCCGCTGTCGATGGGCATCGTGATGGATGACCGCATCGCCTGCGGTTATCACGGCGTGCAGGTGGACAAGAACGGCGTTGCCGTTGCGGTGCCGGGCAGCCCGGGCTGCAAGCTGGAAGGCATGAAGGCGACCGTCACCTTCCATACCCAGGAAACCAACGACGTTATTTTCGCTTATGTCGGCGATGCCCAGCATGCTGAACCACCGGTGCTGCGGCTGCCGGAAGAACTGACTTCGCCCGACTTCAGCGCCTTCCTCTGCTATGCGGAATGGCGCGGCGACTATCGCTACGTCTACGATAACGTCATCGATCCGATGCACGGCACGTTCCTGCACAAGCAGTCGCATTCGATGTCGTTCGGCGATACCCAGGCCAAGTTCCAGATTCGCGACACCGAGACCGGCTTTGTCTTCGAGAAGGTCGGCCAGCGGAATGTGAATTTCGACTGGACCGAATTCGGCGATACCGGCACGCACTGGCTGCGACTGGAAATCCCCTATCCGGCCAGCGGTGGCCCGGGTGGTAATTTCCATATCGTCGGCATCTATACGCCGATCGCGCCCGACCTCTGCGCGGTCTTCCACTGGCGTGCGCGCAAGATCGATGGCTGGCAGCGCGATGCCTGGCGCTTCCTTTACAAAAACCGCCTTGAGGCGCGGCACTGGCATGTGCTGGAGCAGGACCGCGTGATGCTGGAACAGTTCGAGCCGGACGCCAACAAGCGCGAAATCCTGTATCAACATGATATGGGCGTGGTTCGCCTGCGCCGCTACTTCCGCAACAAAGCCGAAGCCCAGCTTCAGGCACTCACGGCCCAGGCCGCGGAGTAAGGCTGCGTGAAGACCGTTCGCGAAATCGTTGCGCCCATGGTGCCTGAGGCCGATGCCTTCGCCAGTCCTGGCGTGGACCGGCGCGCCTGAACGGGGAGCGTGAGCTGATGTCCGGTTCCAAAAACCTCAGCCAGCCCTTCCCGATGCGCGTGCAGCGCATCGAATGGGAAGCCGAGGGAATCGTCAGCATCGAGCTGCGCGCGCCCGACGCGATTGATTTGCCGGTTTTCGCTGCCGGCGCGCATATCGACCTCCATCTGCCGAATGGCATTGTGCGCAGCTATTCGCTGTGCGGCGACCAGGAAGACCGCAAGCGCTACGTGGTCGGCGTCGGCCTGGACCAGGCCAGTCGCGGCGGCTCGCTCTATATCCATAATCAGTTGCGCGTGGGGCAGTTGCTGCAGGTCTCGCCGCCGCGCAATCATTTTCCGCTGGTGGAGGATGCCGCGCGAGTCGTCTTCATCGCTGGCGGCATCGGCATCACGCCGATCTTCTGCATGATGCGCCGTCTCAGCATGCTAGGGCGCTCCTTCGAGTTGCACTACGCGACGCGCAACCGCAAGCGCGCAGCCTTCCTGCCACTGCTGCAAGGCTTCGGCCAGCCGGTGCATCTGCATTTTGACGAAGAGACGGGCGGACCGCTGGATATCGCTGCCATCGTCGCGGCCCAGCCTGCCGGAACGCATTTCTACTGCTGCGGCCCCGCGGGCATGCTGGCGGCCTATGAAAAGGCCACCGCGGCTCTGCCCGAAAGTCATGTGCATGTCGAGTATTTCACGCCCAAGGCGCAGGACCCGGCTGCAACCAGCACAGGTTTCACTGTCGTGCTGGGGCGCAGCGGCCGCGAGCTGCAGGTGCCGGCGGATCGCAGCATCCTGGATGTGCTGACCAGCAACGGCGTGACGATCGACAGCTCCTGCCAGGATGGCATTTGCGGCACTTGCGAAGTGAAAGTGCTCGAAGGTCTGCCGGATCATCGCGATTCGGTGCTGACCAAGGCCGAGCAGGCCGCCAATAAGTCGATGATGGTCTGCGTGTCGCGCTGCAAGGGCGACCGTCTGGTTCTGGATCTTGGGTGAGGGCGTCATGAGTATTCTCGGTATCGACCGCATCACATATGGCGTGGAAGACCTGATCGCCTGCCGCAAGTTTTTCCTCGACTGGGGCCTGAAGCTGGTGCGCGAGGATGCGGCCGGTCTGGATTTCGAGAGTCTGAATGGCTGTCAGGTCTGGGTGCGGCTGAGCACGGATCCCGCCTTGCCGCCTGCTTTTGAAAGCGGACCGACCCTGCGCGAAGTGATCTGGGGTTCCGAAAGCCAGTCCGATATCGACGGTTATCGCGCGGTGCTGCGCGATGCGCCGGGCTTTTCGGAAAGCGAAGACACCATCAAGGCTATCGATCCCAATGGTCTCGGCATCGGTATCCGCGTCAGCCGCAAGCGCAATCTCGAAATCACCGGCAGTGCCAGCAACAGCTGGGGCAATGCCGCGCGTATCGATCAGCCCAGCCCGATTTACGATCATGCCGAACCGGTGGAAGTGGGCCATGTCGTGCTCTTTACCGACACGCTGGACGCCACCACGGCTTTCTACCAGTCGCTGGGGTTTGTCATTTCCGATCGTTACCCGGGGCGCGGCCATTTCCTGCGCTGTGCGGCACGCGGCGGCCATCACGATCTTTTCCTACTGCAGACACCTGAGGCGAAGCGCGGCCTGAACCACATCGCCTTCACCGTGCGCGATATCCATGAGGTTTTCGGCGGCGGCCTGCATATCTCGCGCTGCGGCTGGGAAACCCAGCTGGGCCCGGGCCGGCATCCGATCTCCTCGGCCTATTTCTGGTACTTCAAAAATCCTGCCGGCGCTCTGGTCGAATACTATGCCGACGAGGATGTGCTGACTGAAAACTGGACGCCGCGCGAATTCGAACCCGGCCCGACGGTATTTGCCGAATGGGCGGTGGCCGGTGGTCTCGATGGCAATAGCCGGCGGCAGAAGAGCGGTCCGCCAGCGGCCGATGGCCGCTTCCTGACGGAGAAACGCTGATGTCTGCCATTCGACTGGAATTCCGCGCCGTCACCAAGCGCTTCCCCGCCCAGCGGCGCGGCGATGCGCCCGTCACGGCCGTACAGAATGTCAGCTTCACCGTTGCCGATGGCGAAGTGGTGTCCATCATCGGGCCGTCGGGTTGCGGCAAGAGCACGCTGCTGAATATGGGCTCCGGGCTCGACCCGGCCACTAGCGGTGAAGTCTTCGTCGATGGCGAACGCGTCACTCGGCCGAACGAGCATGTCGCCTTCATGCTGCAGAAGGATCTGCTGCTGCCCTGGCGCACCATCCGGCAGAATGTGGAATTCGGTCTGGAAATCCAGGGCCGGCCGACGGCTGACCGGCATCGCATTGCCGAGGAGCTGCTGGTGAAATGCCGGTTGCAGGATTTCATCCATCACTATCCGCATCAGTTGTCGGGCGGCATGCGTCAGCGGGCCGCGCTGGCGCGCACACTGGCAGTCGATCCTGCCGTGCTGCTGATGGATGAACCTTTCTCGGCGCTCGATGCGCAGACCAAGATGGTGCTGCAGCAGGATCTCGGCCGCACGCTGGCAGATACCGGCAAGACGGCATTGTTCATAACCCATGATCTGGCCGAGGCGATTGCGCTGTCGGACCGCGTGCTGGTGATGAGTCAGCGGCCGGGCACGATCATCGAAGAAATCAAGGTGGATATTCCCGACCGCGACAATCCGATGGAGCGTCGCAAGAGCCCGAAGGTCGGGCCTTACGTCTCGGCATTGATGGAATTGCTGCATATCGATCAGGCCGCGGCCTAACCGCGGAGACAGTACGAACCATAGAGGGGGTTCTTATGGCGAAGACGCGTAAAATCATTCTTGGACTGGCCTGCCTGGGTCTGGCCGCAACCGGCTTCTATGCCATGCCTGCCAATGCGCAGCAGGATGTGACCTATCTGCTGCCGGCGCCGCAGTCGCTGCCGGCGTTCGGCCCCTGGATGGTGGCGAAACAGCGTGACTACTTCAAAGCCGAAGGCCTGAACGTCAACTTCCAGATCGGCAAGGGCGGCGTCGATGTCGCCAAGCAGGTCGGCGCGGGCAATGCCGTGGTCGGCGGCGCGATCGGCGATACGCCGATCATGGTGCGTCCGAACGGTGTGCCGGTGAAGTCTGTGGCCGTGCTTGGCGGCCGCTCGCTGATGCAACTGGTGCTGAACAAGGACAAGGTGAAGTCGATCAAGGACCTGAAGGGCAAGGTGGTTACCACCATGGCCTATCAGGATACCACCTACTTTGCCCTGCTTGGCATGCTGGCCACGCAGAATATGAGCAAGAACGACGTCAACGCCCAGGCGGTCGGTCCGCTGAACGTGTGGAAGCTGTTTGCCGCGGGTGAGGCCGATGCCATGGCCTCGACGCCGGACTGGACCTACAACGTGATGACGACCAGCAAGCTCAATCTGGAAATCATCCCGTCGGACACGCATTTCCGCAGCATGGCGCAGGCCATTCTCGCTTCCGACGAAACGATTCAGAAGAATCCCGAACTGATCCAGAAGCTGGTGCGCGCCACGCTGAAGGGTATGAAGGCGATCATGGATGATCCGGCTGCGGCGGCTGTCGATTACGCCAAGGCGGTTCCCGAACATGCCGGCAAGGAAGCCGGCCTGACCGAGATCTTCAAGATGTACACCAAGTATGTCTATGAAGGTCAGAAGGTGCTCGGCGAGATGGACGAGGCGCGTCTCGTCGCGCTGCAGGACTTCTATGTCAAGGAAGGCATCGTTCGCGGCGTGACGCCGGTCAAGGACCTCTACACCAACCAGTTCGTCAAGTAACGGCCCGACCTGAGGCCGGCGGAGATATTCGATGAATGCGATGATGGCCCAACCGTCGACCCAGCGCATGATGATCGGCAGCGTCCTGCTGCTGATCGTCTTCCTGGCGGCATGGCAATGGCTGCCTGGCCTGTTCGGCATACCTGCATTCATCATCCCGCCGGCCTCCACGGTCTGGGACGAATTCCTGCACATGCTGGCCAATGACCGTCTGGTCTACCATACGGTGATCACGGCGCTGCAGGTGCTGGCCGGCTTCGTGCTCGGCGTCATCCTTGGCATGGTGGTCGGCTTCGTGCTCGGCATGTCGCAGGCGGCCGAATTTATGCTGTCGCCATATATCCTGGCGCTGCAGATCGCGCCGAAAGTGGCCTTCGCGCCGCTCTTCGTGATCTGGTTTGGATATACCGTCTATCCCAAGATCCTGGTCGCGGTGCTGATCGTCTTCTTCCCGGTGATGATCAACGTTCTGGGCGCGGTGCGCGCCATCGATCCGGATATCGTGCGGCTTGCGCGCTCCTTCACCGCCAGCCGTTTCCAGGTTTTCTGGAAAGTCGAATTCCCCGCCGCAATGCCGCCCTTCTTCGCCGGCCTGCGCATTGCCGCGACGCTGGCGGTGATCGGCGTGGTGGTCGGCGAACTGGTCGGCGGAAATACCGGGCTGGGCTATCTGCTCACCTTCGGCGAGGGCGCAGGCAATACCGCCATGGTCTTCGTCGCCATCATCCTGCTGACCCTGATTGGCATCGTGCTCTACGCCGTCATCGTCGCCATCGAGAATCGCGTGCTGCATTATCTGCCTGCGCGGGCACGGAAGATCACATGAGCCTGCAGGATCGCATCATCGTCATCACCGGCGCAGGGCGGGGGCTCGGGCGGGCCTTTGCCGAAGGCTGCGCCGCTGCAGGTGCAGCCGCCATCGTGGTGGCCGATATCAATGCCGAATGGGGCGAGGGCACAGCCGACGCGCTACGCAAGTCCGGCGCCAATGCGGTTTTTCTGCCGGTCGATCTGGGTGATCCGGATTCGATCACGGCCTTCGGTACAGCCGTGGAGTCACGTTTCGGCAGGATCGACGGCCTGGTCAATAACGGCGCGATTGCCACCGGCATTGGTGGCAAGACCTTCGAAGAAATCGATATCGAGACCTGGGATCGGGTGATGCGCGTCAATGTTCGCGGCACCTGGCTGATGATCAAGGCCATGGCGCCCCTGCTGCGCAAGTCGACGCTGGGTGGGCGTATCGTCAATCTCGCCTCGGATACCGCACTCTGGGGCGCGCCCCGCCTGCTGCATTATGTCGGCAGCAAGGGCGCGGTCATCTCAATGACCCGCTCGCTGGCACGCGAACTGGGCCCAGACAACATCGCGGTCAATGCCATCGCGCCAGGCCTGGTGCTGGTCGAAGCCACCGAATATGTGCCGGAGGAGCGCCGGCAGCTCTATGTCTCCGGCCGTGCGATGTCACGCCCGCAATATGCAGAAGATGTCGTCGGCCCGGTCGTGTACCTGCTGGGTAGTGGTGCCGGTTTTGTCACCGGTCAGTTGATTCCCGTCAACGGCGGCTTTGTCTTCAACTGACAGGCGCAATCGCGGAGATGCATGATGACTGTCGCTGAACCTCCCCCGCAGGGCAAATATGTCGTCCCGGCACTGGCGCAAGGCTTGAGCATTTTGTCGCTGTTCAGTCGCGACCAGCTGAGTCTGACCGCGCCTGAGATCGCGCAGAAACTTTCTCTGCCACGCGCCACGGTTTTCCGTCTGCTGCACACATTGCAGCTGATGGGTTATATCCGCCGCGAGGATGACGAGCGCCATTACAGTCTCGGCCCGGCCTTGCTGAGCCGCGGATTCGAATATCTCGCCTCGCTGGATCTGGTAGAGGTGGCGCAGCCGATCCTGCAGCGCCTGCGCGATGAGACTGGCCTCTCAGCGCATATGGCGGTGCGCGATGGTCGCGAGATTGTGTATGTTTCGCGCTTTCCGGCCCGCACCACGATTGCCAGCAGCGTCAATATCGGTACCCGTTTCCCGGTGCATGGCACGGTGATGGGCCGGATGATGATCTGCGAGTTCAGCGACGCTGAGCTGGCCGCGCTGTTTCCGACCGAGCCGCTGCCGCGTTTCACCGAGCAGACGCCCACGCTTCTGTCTGATCTGAAAGCCCTGCTGGTCGAGGATTGCAAACGCGGCTATGCCGTCAGCCAGTCCTTTTTCGAGCATGGCGTCAGTTCCATCGCGGCACCGGTGCGCGATGGCGCCGGCCATATCGTGGCCGCTGTGAATATCACCGCGGTGGACGCTTATATCGATTTGCCGGCCATGCATGGCGCGCTGAAAGACGCGGTGCTGAATGCGACAGCGGAAATCACCCGGTGGCTCTGCAGCGACCTGTCGCGCGAGACCCGCACCACCGCAACGGCTCCAGCGCCTCAGAAATCCTCTTCCCCTGCCAAGAAGTCCAAGAAAAGTGAGCGCATTCATGCCTGAGCAGATCACCGTCGGCGAACTGACCGCCCGGTTCCTCGAAGCCTGCGGAGTCGACACCGCTTTCGGCGTCATCTCGATCCATAACATGCCCATCCTGGACGCATTCGGCCGGCGCAACACTGTTCGTTTCGTGCCCAGCCGTGGCGAGGCAGGCGCAGTAAATATGGCAGATGCGTTTGCGCGCGTGCGCGGCAGCCTGGGCGTGGCGATCACCAGCACCGGTACGGCAGCTGGCAATGCCGGCGGCGCCATGGTGGAAGCGCAGACGGCCGGCACCCCGCTGCTGCATCTGACTGGCCAGATCGAACTGCCGTATCTCGACCGCCGCTGGAGCTATATCCACGAGGCACATGATCAGCCTGGTATGCTGAAAGCGGTATCCAAGGCTTTCTTCCGCATCTGGACTCCGGAAAGCGCGCTGGGCGTATTGCAGGAAGCGGTTCGATGCGCGCTGAGCGCGCCGACAGGACCGGTCAGCGTGGAAATTCCGATCGATGTCCAGGAGGCCATGGTTGCGCTGCCGGACTATATCGCGCCACTGCCGGTAACCTCGGCCGCGCCCGATCCGGCTGCACTGGACGAACTGGCCGACCGCATCGCCAAGGCCCGGCGGCCGCTGATCTGGCTGGGTGGCGGCGCACGCCATGCCAGCGCAGAGGTCAGGGCATTGGCCGATCTGGGCTGCATCTTTGTCACCAGCGTGCAGGGTCGTGGCATTCTGCCCGAAGACGATCCGCGCACGCTCGGCGCTTTCAACGTTTCAGCGCCAGTCGAGGAGTTCTACAAAAGCTGCGATACGCTGCTGGTCGTTGGCTCGCGTCTGCGCGGCAACGAAACCCTGAAATACAATCTGAAACTTCCCCGTCCGCTCTATCAGGTCGATGCCGATCCGCAGGCGCATGGCCGGGGCTACACCGCCGATTTCTTCTTGGGCGCCGATGCCAAACAGACGCTGGCGGGTCTGGTGGAGCGGCTGCGCGATCGCCTGAAGGTTGACCCCGCATTTGCCGCTGATGCCGCCAAGGCGCGCGCCGCAGCCGAGGTGCAACTGCGCCAGGGCTTGGGCCCTTACGATGCCTTGGTCAACGCCCTGCAGAAAGGCGTGCCTTCGGATTTCGTCTGGGTGCGCGACGTGACCGTATCGAACAGCACCTGGGGCAATCGCCTGCTGCGGATCGACGGTCCGCGCAACGGCGTGCATGCCCTGGGTGGCGGCATCGGCATGGGTGCAGCGATGGGCGTGGGGGCTGCACTGGCTGCGAAGGGGCGCAAGACCGTCGCCCTGTCGGGCGACGGCGGCCTGATGCTCTGCCTGGGCGAGCTTGCCACGGCGGTACAGGAAAATGCAGACCTGATGCTGGTGGTGATGAATGACCGCGGTTACGGCGTCATCCGCAACATCCAGGATGCCAAGTTCGGCGGGCGTCATTACTACGTCGATCTGCACACGCCGAGCTTCCCTGATCTGGCCAAGGCGCTCGGCTGGAAGCATTACCGCCTGAGCAAGATCGACGAGGCGGAGAGCCTGGTCGCAAAGGTCGCCAACGAAACCGGCCCGCGTATGCTGGAAGTCGATATGGTCGCCATCGGGCCTTTCGCCAATGCCTTTGCCGGACCGCCGGTGCGCAAGGCGTCATGACGCCGCAGCTTCTTCTGATCGGGTATGGCGCCATCGCTGGTGAAGTGAAGCGAGCTGCCGTCGAAACCGGGCTCTTCTCCATTGGGGCGGTGCTGGTGCGGCCGGAACGACATGAAGCCGTCCAGCGCGACCTCGATGTGCCGGTCATCGGCGATCTGGCCGACCTGCAGTTCAGGCCGGCGCTGGCAGCCGAATGTGCCAGTCACGAAGCCGTGCGAGCTTATGGTCCCGTATTGCTCCGGCGCGGGATCGATGTGGTGGTCACGTCCATCGGTGCGTTAAGCGATGATGCGCTTCACGAAGAGCTTCACTCTGCCGCCAGGCAGGGCGGGGCTCAGCTCGTCTTGCCGGCCGGAGCGATTCCCGGCGTCGACGCGATCAGCGCGGCACGGTTCGGCGGACTTGAAAAGGTAAGCTATACGTCACGCAAGCCGCCTGGCGCCTGGAAAGGCACGCCAGCCGAACAGGTAGCCGATCTCGATAATCTGCGCGAGGCCGTCGTGCATTATACCGGGTCGGCACGCGCAGCGGCGCGGGACTATCCCAAGAATGCCAATGTTGCGGCGACCGTGGCACTGGCCGGGTTGGGTTTTGATCTGACGGAAGTTCGCATGATCGCCGACCCGGATGTCAGCGAGAATATCCACGAAATCAGCGTCAGCGGCGGTTTCGGTACGATGGAATTATCCATCAAGGGGCGGCCGCTGCCGAGCAACCCCAAAACCTCGTCGCTCGCGGCCTACAGCGCCATTCGCGCCATCGTGAACAAATTGGGCCCCGTCGCCGTATAGTTGTCGGGCGGGCGCCTGATCAGTAATGCGGCGGACGTTCCGTTATGGGGCTTTGGGTTGCCTTCGCCTCGATCTCGCGCAGTCGATCCGTCAGCGTCTCGACCAGTCGTGTCAGTTTGTCGATCTCGGCCCATTGTTTGGTAATGGTCTGGTTCAACGCCTCGATGGTTTCATCCTGATAGGCGATGCGCTCTTCGAGTGCGGTGACGCGCGCCGGGACACTGTCGTCAGCCATGGTGTTCCTTTGACCTCAACGCCAGCCGAGGGCGGGCGCGATCTGGGTGAGAATGGTCTCAATGACATGGGCGTTATAGGCAACGCCCAACTGATTGGGAACGGTCAGCAGCAGCGTATCGGCTTCGGCAATCGCTTCGTCGGCTTTCAGCGCTTCGATCAATTTTTCCGGTTCTGCCGCATAAGAACGGCCAAATATCGCCCGCATATTGTCGATGACGCCGACCTGGTCGCTGCTGGTATCGCGGCCGAAATAGGCGCGGTCGAGATCGTTGACCAGGGCAAAGATCGAGCGCGAGACGGAAACGCGCGGCGTGCGCTTGTGTCCTGCCGCTTTCCAGGCCTCGCGATAGCGGCGGATCTGCCTGGCCTGCTGAATGTGGAAGGGTTCGCCGGTTTCATCCGCCTTCAGGGTCGAACTCTGCAGGTTCATGCCCTGCTGCGCTGCCCAGACGGCAGTCGCGTCAGAGGCCGAGCCCCACCAGATGCGCTCCCGCAACCCTTCCGAATGCGGCTCCAACCGCAGCAATCCGGGCGGATTGGCAAACATCGGGCGCGGGTTCGGTCGTGCAAAGCCTTGTCCGCTCAGCAGCGACAGAAACACCTCGCCATGCCGGCGGCCCATATCGGCATCGCTCTCACCTTCGGCTGGCGCGTATCCGAAATGACGCCAGCCATCGATCACCTGCTCGGGCGACCCGCGACTGATGCCAAGCTGCAGGCGGCCACCGGAGATCAGGTCGGCCGCGCCGGCATCCTCGACCATGTAAAGCGGATTCTCGTAGCGCATGTCGATGACGGCGGTGCCGATCTCGATCCGGCGCGTCCTCGCACCGACGGCAGCAAGGAGAGGGAAGGGCGAGGCAAGCTGACGGGCAAAATGATGGACGCGGAAATAGGCGCCATCGGCACCCAGTTCTTCAGCCGCCACCGCCAGGTCGATGGATTGCAGTAAAACGTCCTGTGCCGACCGGGCTTCTGATTGCGGCGACTCCGACCAATGCCCGAAGGATAAGAAACCGATTTTCTTCATAACGGCGAATGTCTCATATGGAACGAGGATTGTAACTGTCGCCAATCAGTGGTGCCGACGCCAGCAATATACCAAGCGCTCAAAAAATGTGCATCAGCGGTCATCTACATCCGTGTCATACCAATTGACCATGACCAGTATATGCTCCACCTCGCGCAGTACGATTCTCATGGGCTGGGCGGATGTTGCTGCCATGGCTGCGCTGACTGCCACCGCCTTGCCCGTCGGCCACTTTTACTCCCTCAGCCAAGGATATCCAGATCATGGACACGATAACGACCTCGGACGGCACAAAGATCTTTTTTAAGGATTGGGGTTCGCGTGATGCGCAGCCCGTTGTCTTCCATCATGGCTGGCCGCTCAGTGCTGACGATTGGGACAACCAGATGCTCTTCTTCTACGCCAAGGGCTATCGGGTCATCGCGCATGATCGCCGTGGCCATGGCCGCTCGACCCAGACCCATACCGGCAACGAGATGGACACCTATGCCGCCGACATGATCGAGCTGGCGCGCGCGCTGGACCTGAAGAACGCTATCCATGTCGGGCATTCCACCGGCGGTGGCGAGGTGGCGCGCTATGTCGCCCGCGCCGAAAAGGGTCGCGTGGCCAAAGCGGTGCTGATCGGCGCCGTACCGCCGGTCATGGTCAAGTCGGACAAGAATCCGGGCGGTTTGCCACTCGAGGTGTTCGACGGCTTCCGCGCCGTCCATGCCGCCAATCGCGCGCAGTTCTTCCTGGATATCCCGACCGGGCCGTTCTATGGCTTCAATCGCCCGGGTGCCAAGCCGTTGCCGGGCGTCATTCAGAACTGGTGGCGGCAGGGTATGATGGGTGGCACCAAGGCGCAGTATGACTGCATCAAGGCCTTCTCTGAGACCGACTTCACCGAGGACCTGAAGGCGATCGACGTGCCTGTGCTGATCATGCACGGCGATGATGACCAGATCGTGCCGATTGCCGACTCAGCTCACCTTGCGATCAAACTGGTCAAACACGGCACGCTGAAGGTCTACGAGGGTCTCAGCCATGGCCTCGCGACGATCAATGCCGACCTGGTGAACGAGGATCTGCTCGCCTTCTTCAAGGCCTGAGCTATCGCTTCCCCCGGTGACCTGCGGCCAGTTGGGTTGCTGCGCCGCACAATCGGTTGCCGGGGGCGCTCCGCGAGAAGGTGGCGGCGGGATAATTGACGTGAAATTGCAGCGCCTCCAAAATCGCCGCCCGCCGTGCGCAACAGGTGTGGCCGGCGAACAAAAAAAGCGGAGGAACCAATGCAATTCTCGAAACTGGCTGTCGCGGCGACAGCCGCGGCCATAGTGCTGGGCAGCCCGGCCTTCGCGCAGAACAGCGTGCTGCTGCCCGTGATCATTGAACTCTCGGGTGGCGGCGCCACTGTGGGCAACAACTGGAAGAACGGCGTCGAGCTGGCCGCGGCCGAAGTGAATGCTGCCGGCGGCATCCTCGGCAAGAAGGTCGAGATCCCTGCCGTCGATACCCAGACCAATCCGGGCGTGGCCCGTGCCGCGATCCAGCGTGCGCTGGACGACAAGCCGGTGGCGATCCTCGGGCCGATCTATTCCGGCTCCGTCAAGGCCAGCATGCAGCTGACCGCCGATGCCGAAGTGCCGCAGATCATGGGCGGCGAGGCCGGTGACCTGACGGCGCAGGGCTCAAAATACATCTTCCGCACCTCGTTCGGCCAGAATATTTCGATGCCGAAGCTGGCCAACTATCTGCGCGATGGCGAAAAGGCCAAGTCGGTGGCGGTCGTCTTCGTGAACAACGATTTCGGCAAGGGTGGCCGCGATGCCATCATCAAGGAACTGAACAGCCGCAACATCAAGGTGGCGGCCGATCTCTCCACCGAAGCCGGCCAGGCTGATTTCGCCGCCGATGTGATCAAGCTGAAGAGCGCCAATGCCGATGCCATCTTCATCTACCTCAACGAGGAAGAGAGCGCGCGCTTCCTGCGTGAGGCCAAGAAACAGGGGCTGAACAAGCCGATGATCGGCGAGACCACGCTGCTGGGCCAGAAGGTGATCGACCTGGCGGGTGATGCAGCCAATGGCGTAAAGGGCCATGTTGGTTTGACGGTGGATGCACCGATACCGGCCGTGCAGGAATTCGGCAGGAAGTTCCAGGCCAAGTACAACTACAAGCCGGACCATAACGGACTGAAGGGCTATATCTCGGTCTATATGGTGAAGGCAGCCGCCGAGAAGGCCGGCAAGCTGGACCCGAAGGCGATTGCCGCCGCCCTGCATGGCATGACCATCACGCCGGACAAGGTGCCCGGCATCCTGATGGAAGCCAGCTGGGATAATACCGGCGAGATCGACCGCATCAGCTTCCTGGCTGAAGTGAAAGACGGCAAGCAGGTGATCACGCAGACCCTGCCGAAGCTGAAGAACTGACGTGCCGCTCCGGCCGGCGCTGCCGTCGGTCGGAGCATTTTCTCGCGCGAAACAGACGCGCGCCCTTTAGGATTCACAGTATATGGCCGAGATACTCCAGCTGGTGATCGCGGGTCTGGCGACCGGCGCGATTTATGCGCTTGCAGCCATCGGCTTCACGTTGCTCTGGCAAACCTCGCAGACGATCAATTTCGCCCAGGGCGAATTCGTCATGCTGCCGGCCTTTTTCGCACTGGTGGCAATGAACTGGTTCGGCTGGCCTTTCTGGCTGTCCTGCCTTGTCGCCATTCTGGTCTCTGTCCTGCTGCTCGGCATGGTCTTCAAGGTGATCGTGGTCGATCCGATGCTGAAACAGGGCGTATTGCCGCTGGTGATCTCCACCATCGCGCTCGGCCTGCTGTTGCGTGAAGGGGCCAAGGATTTCTACAGCGCCGAGGCGCAGCCTTTCCCCTATATCTTCCCGGATCGTCAGGTCAGCGTACTGGGCGTGCAGCTGTCGCTGTCGCAGATCGGTGTGCTGCTGATCGCGCTGGCTGTGATAGCTGCGCTGCAGCTTTTCCTGTCGCGCACCCGCACCGGCAGGCAGATGCAGGCCACCGCGCAGAACCCGACCGTGGCGCGCATCCTCGGCGTGCCGGTTGAGCGCATGATCCTGTACACCTTCATCATCAACGCAGCCTTGGCGGCCATGGCCTCGCTGCTGATCTCGCCGATCTATCTGGCGAAATTCTCCAATGGCGAACATCTCGGCCTCGCGGCTTTCGTCGCCGCCATCGTCGGCGGCTTCAACCAGGTGCGTGGCGCCATTGCCGGCGGGCTGCTGGTCGGCGTGATCGACAACCTTGCGGCGGCCTATGTCTCGACCGGCTATCGCCAGTCGGTGCCGCTGATCCTGCTGGTGCTGTTCATCCTGTTCCGGCCGCAGGGTCTGCTCGGCCGGCGCGAGGAGCGCGCGGTATGAGCCGTTCTGCGCTGCGCTGGTCGCTCGGCCTGGTCCTGCTCGGGCTGGTGCTGGTTTTCGTGCCGGTCAATCTGACCGACTACGGCCTGCCATATCCGGGCCTGAAGCGCTATGGCACCTACATCATGACGCTGTGGCTGGTGACGGCCGTCGCTGCGATGGGCGTCAACCTGATCGTCGGATATTCAGGGCAGGAGACGCTGGCCCAGGCGGCGTTCCTCGGCATCGGCGCCTACACCACCGCTTTGCTGACCAAGGCCGGCATTCCCTTCGGTCTGGCCTTTGCCGCTTCCGGCCTGCTGGCTTTCGTCGTCGGCATCCTGCTCGGCATCCCGGCATTGCGGGTGCAGAAGCATTATCTCGCTTTCGTCACGCTGGCTTTTGCGGTGATGGCCTGGCTGGTCTTCCGCAACGAGCAATGGCTCACCGGTGGTGTGATGGGCCTGTCGGGCATCAAGCGGCCGGTTGTGTTCGGCATCAACACGCGACCCTTCCTGACTTTCTACTGGTTCGTGCTGGCGGTGACGGCGATCCTGACTTTCTGCATGTGGTGGATGCTGCGCTCACCCTGGGGCCGCGCCTTCACGGCGCTGCGCGAAAACCCGGTGCGCGCCGAGAGCCTCGGCATCGATGTGCGCCTTTATAAGCTGCTGACCTTCGCCATCGGATCGGCTTATGGCGGCTTTGCCGGCGCGCTCTATGCGCCGCTGGTCGAATTCATCGACCCGAGCCCGTTCGCGCTCAGCCAGTCGTTTCTCTACCTGCTGATGGTCGTGGTCGGAGGTGCTGGCTCCTTCCTCGGGCCGTTTGTGGGTGCGGCCATCGCCGTGCTGCTGCCGGAATGGCTGCGCTTCACGGAGACTTACTATCTGCTGATCTATGCCTTCCTGGTCATGCTGCTGATGGCCTTCTGCCCGGGGGGCATCGTGGCGCTGGTGCTGCGACTCAAGGCTGCGCTGCTGCCGAAAGCCGGCAAGGTGCAGCCATGACGAGCGTTCTGGACGTCAAGAATCTTTCTCGTGCCTTCGGCGGCCTGCAGGCCGTGCGCGATGTCAGCTTCGAGGTGCAGGAGGGCGAGATCCTCGGCATCATCGGACCGAACGGTTCGGGCAAATCGACGCTGTTCAACTGCATCCTCGGTCAGCTGGTGCCGGACGAGGGCGAGGTGCGCGTCGACGGGCAGGTTGTCACCGGCCTACGCCCATCCGAACTCAACCGTCGTGGCGTCAGCCGAACCTTCCAGCTGTTGCAGGTCTTCCCTCAGCTCAGCGTGCGCGAGAACCTGATCCTGGCAGGGCAGGAGCATCGCGGTTCGCGGCTACGCCGTCTGTTCGGTCCGCGTGATGCCGGGCTTACCCCGGACGCCAACCGTATGATCGACTTCTTCCGCTTGGGTCATCTCGCCGAGGAAAAGGCTGGCGGACTGTCCTATGGCCAGCAGAAACTGCTCGATGCCGCCATGGCCTTCATGGCTGGCCCGCGTCTGGTGTTGCTGGACGAGCCGGCCGGCGGCGTCAACCTGACCATGCTGGCGAGCCTGAAAGAACGGTTGCAGGCGATCAACGCCGAAACCCGCGCCACTTTCGTGGTGATCGAACACAATATGGAATTCGTCATGTCGCTGTGTACGCGGATTCTCGTGCTGGCCGAGGGCCGCCTGATTGCGGCCGGCACGCCGGGCGAAATCCGCAGCAACCCGGATGTGATTGAGGCCTATCTTGGACACTGATCACATTCTGCAGTTCAATGGCGTGGTCGGCGGCTACGGCAAAATGACCATCCTCAATGGCACCACGGCCAGCATTCGCCGCGGCAAGATCACCACCGTGATCGGCCCGAATGGTGCCGGCAAATCGACCATGTTCAAGGCGATCTTCGGCCTGCTGCCGCTGCGCTCCGGCCGCATCCTGTTCGAGGGCAGGGATGTGACGGGCCATACGCCGCGAAGGATGCTGGATGCTGGCGTCTGCTATGTGCCGCAGGGCCGCAATATCTTCCCGGAGCTTTCCGTCCGGCACAATCTCGAACTGGGCGGTGTGGCGTTGAAAGACCCGTCCGGCCTGCCGGATCGCGTTGCTGCCATGCTGAAACGCTTCCCCATTCTGGCTGAGAAGGCCAGCAGCCAGGCCTCGACCCTGTCGGGCGGACAGCAAAAGCTGCTGGAAGTGGCACGCGGACTCTTGCTCGATCCCAAACTGATCCTGATCGATGAACCCTCCATCGGCCTGTCGCCGCTGATGGTGCAGGAGGTGTTCGGCATCCTGAAAGGTTTGCGCGACAGCGGTGTCAGCATCCTGCTGATCGAACAGAATGCCAAACAGGCCCTGCAGATGAGCGACTATGGCCTGGTGCTGGAACTTGGGCAGACGCGAATCGAAGACACGGCGGCCAGCATTCTGGCCGATCCACGGATCGCGCAGCTCTTTCTCGGCGGTGGATTGCAGCCCGCCAGTTAACGTCCCGCGGCGAACCTTCAGGTGAACCATTGAATCCTGACTGACCGCCAGATTCTGGCGTTGACTCATCTGGAAATGTCCTATCAGTATAACAATAGGTGAGGTGATCAGCAGGAGGGGGCGGTGAAAGCAGTCGACGCGCGTATTCCGACGCCGCTCTATCATCAGATTTTCCTGATCCTGCGCGGCCAGATCGTCGAAGGTCGCCTGAAGTCCGGCGCCCTGGTCCCCGGCGAGGAAGAACTCGCCCGCCAGTTTAATGTTTCGCGCATCACCGCCCGTCGCGCGCTCGCCGAACTCGCCGCCGAGGGCCTGGTCACGCGCGGGAGAGGTCGCGGCACGCATGTTGCCGCGCGCGATCACGAGCCACCGCCGGTGCATGGCGGCGTCGAAGGTCTGATCGAAAACCTGATGGCGATGGGCCTGAAAACCCAGGTCGAACTGCTCGATTTCAGTTACGAGGCCGCAGCGCCGGATGTCGCTGCCGCCTTGCGGATTGCACCGGGCGCGGAAGTGCAGCGCTCGGTGCGCGTACGCTCGCTGGCCGATGGGCCGTTTTCCTATCTCACCACTTATGTGCCTGCCGAGATCGGTCGCAAATTCGGCCGCAAGGAATTGGGGCGCGAGCCTTTGCTCGGGCTGCTGGAGAAATCCGGCGTGGTAATCGGCAGCGCCGACCAGACTTTATCCGCCACGCTCGCCGATACGCGCGTGGCGCCGGCCTTGAAAACCGCCATCGGTGCGCCGCTGCTGCGTATCAGCCGCATCGTGCAGGATCGAGGCGGTCGTCCAGTGGAATACATCGTCGGGCTATACCGCCCGGATCGCTATCAGTTCCGTATGAGCCTCGACCGCGTACGCGGCGAGGATCGCAATACTTGGTCGGCCAGCGTGGCGCCGGCGACCGGGGAGTCCAGCGCTGCGCCACGTTCCAAAAACAGGGAGAAGAAGTGATGATCAAGACACCGCGCGTATCCCGCAGACATTTCCTTGCCGGTACCGCTGCAACGGCCGGCCTCGCCGGCTTTCCGGCCATCCTCAAGGCACAGCCGCGCACCATCAAGGTCGGCGTGCTGCATCCGGTGACTGGGCCGATCGCGCCGTCAGGCCAGCAGTGCCGTCTCGGTGCCAAGCTCGCCATCGACACCATCAACGCCAATGGCGGTATTGCTTCGATGGGCGGCGCCAAGCTGGAGCCGATCTATGCAGACGCCCAGTCGCGCCCGGAAGTCGGCGCGGCCGAAGTCGAGAAGCTGAACGAGGCCGGCGTCTCGGCCATCATCGGGCCGTTCGCCTCGGGCATCGCGCTCGCCACCACCCAGGCAGCCGCCAAGCACAATATCCCGCACATCGTCGATGTCGGCGTGGTTGACCAGGTGGTCAGCCGCGGCCTGACTAATACCTTCCGCTTTGGTCCGGGTCTGAGCAAGATCGTCGACTCGGCGATGGAAAACCTCGTCGCGCTCAACAACCAGGCTGGCAAGCCGGCCAAGACGGTGATGATCGTTCACGAAGAGTCGGCCTTCGGTGCCGGCATGGCCAAGACGCTGAACGAGAAACTGCCGGCACTTGGCTTCGAAGTGCTGGAGACCATCCCGCATGCCAATCCGACGCGCGACTTCAACAACATCGCGCTCAAGATCAAGGGCCGTAACCCGGACCTGCTGATCCCGTCGAACTACTATAACGAATTCGTGCTGCTCGCCCGCACGCTGCGCCAGCAGAAGATCCGCCCGAAGGCGATCTATTCGATCCTCGGCGGGGCGGCCTCGCAGTATCGCTTCGTGCAGGAATTCCCCGATGCGGCCGAATTCATCATGGACTGCAATCACTGGTTCGATCCGCGCAATCCCGTGGCGCTGGAACTGAAGAAGAAGGTGGAGGCCGAGAAGGCCTTCTTCTCCTACGAAGTGTTCCTCAACTACGAATGCGTGCGTCTGCTGGCCGATGCACTGGAACGCGCCAAGTCGTCAGACCGCGCCGCCGTCAACCATGCGCTGGCCTCGTCGGGCTGGAGCAACACCTTCATGCCCTATGGCCCGACCAAGTTCGTCAACGGCCAGAATGAGGGCGCCGCTCCGGTGAACACCCAGATCCTGCAGAAGGACATCAAGGTGATCTTCCCGAAGGACTTCGCCAATGCCAAGCCGGTCTTCCCGGCGCCGAAGGCTTAAGTCGAACATGGCGGGGCCGGATCGCCGGCTCCGCCACTCTCTTTCCTGAGTGACGGTATGCTTGAGTTTTCCATCCTCCTGCCGGCGATCCTGAACGGCCTGACCATCGGCGCGATCTATGCCCTGATCGCGCTGGGCCTGACGCTGATCTACGGCGTGCTGCATATCATCAACTTCGCCCATGGCAGCCTGCTGATGCTGGCGCTGTATGGCGTGTTTTTCCTGCACAGCCTGTTCGGCATCGATCCCTACCTGGCGCTGCCTGTGGCGGCTGCCGCACTGTTTGGCATCGGCTATGGGCTGCAGCGTTTCATCATCGGCCGCGCCAGTCATGGCAAGGACGAGAATATCCTGCTGGTCACGCTGGGCCTGTCGGTGATCATCGAGAATCTTGCGCTCTATCTGTGGCGCTCCGATACCCGCACCATCGAGACGCCGTATTCCTTCGAAGTTCTGGATTTCGGCGTCGCCTTCATTCCGGTGCCAAAAGCCGTCGCTTTCGTCGGCGCGCTGCTGGTAGCGGCGCTGCTCTGGCTGCTGATGACCCGCACCGATCTGGGCCGTGCCATTCGTGCGCTGGCCAAGGAGCGACAGGGCGCCAAACTTGTCGGCATCAACGCAGAACATATCTTTGCCATGTCGTTTGGCATCGGCTGCGCCTGCCTCGGCATCGCAGCCTGCCTGCTGCTACCCAGCTTCTATGTCAGCCCGCAGGTCGGCCATGCCTTCGTGCTGGTTGCCTTCACCGTTGTCGTGCTGGGCGGCATGGGCAGCTTCGTCGGCGCGCTGCTCGGCGGACTGATCATCGGCGTCACCGAAAGTCTTGGCGGGCTTTTCCTGGGCGAGAGCCTCGGCCAACTCGGCATCTTCCTGATCTTCATCATTGTCCTGCTGTTCCGGCCGACCGGACTGCTGGGCCAGAAAGCCTGAGCCGATGCGCACCCCCACTCTTCGTACAGGCTGGGCAATTCTCGTCTTTGCGCTGGTGCTGCTGCCGCTGCCGCTGCTGATCAAGTCGGAATTCTGGCTCACCTGGGTCACGCTAGCGCTGTTCTATGCCTATCTCGGCCAGGCCTGGAATCTGCTGGGCGGCTATGGCGGGCAGTTCTCTTTCGGCCATGCGCTGTTCTTTGGCACCGGCGCCTATTGCACGGCAGTGCTGCAGATCCACTTCGGCATCAACGCCTGGGCCGGTTTTGTGCTGGCCGCGGTCGCCGCCGGCATCGTCGGCGCTGCCACCGGCTGGCTGGTCTTCCGCTATGGCCTGCGCGGCTCCTATTTCGCATTGGTCACGCTCGCCTTTGCCGAGGTCTTCCGCATCCTTGCCAATACCTTCGCTTTCACAGGTGCCGGTGTCGGCCTGCTGGTGCCTCTGCAGCCCGGCGCCTGGCAGATGCAGTTTGAGAGTAAGGCGGGTTTCTTCTGGCTGTTGCTGATCCTCGTCGTCGCCTGCCTGCTGTTCACCTGGTGGCTGCAGAATGCCCGCTTCGGGGCTCGCCTGATGGCCGTGCGCGAGAACGAGGATGCCGCCCGCGCGCTCGGCGTCGACCCGTTCAACACCAAGCTGCTCGCCATCATCGCGTCGGGTGCCATCGCCGGGTCGGCCGGTGCGGTCTATGTGCAGTTGTTTCTCTATATCGATCCGGGTATCGCCTATGGCCCCTCCATGTCGGTCGAGGCGCTGCTGGTGCCGATCATCGGTGGTCTGGGTACCGTATTCGGCCCTGTGCTGGGGGCTTTCGCGCTGCATACAATTGCTGAGATCGGTCGCCTGGTCTTCGGCGAGGCGCCCGGCCTCAATCTGGTGCTCTACGGCGTGCTGCTCGTGTTGATGGTGTTGTTCCTGCCCAATGGCCTGTTCGGACTGGGACGCTTCGGCTTCGGGCTGCGTCGCCGCCTGCAGCGGAAAGGCGGCGCCAATGCTTGAGGTGGCGAAACTCTCCAAGCGCTTCGGCGGGCTGGTCGCGACCAACAATGTCAGCTTCACCGTGCAGCCCGGCAGCATCTCGGCGCTGATCGGTCCGAATGGCGCGGGCAAGACGACGATCTTCGCGCAGATCTCCGGTTTCCACCGGCCAGACGAGGGTGACATCCGGTTCGAAGGTATTTCGCTGGTCGGCCTGACACCGGAACGCATCTGTGTGCTCGGCATCGCGCGCACCTTCCAGATTGTGCAGCCCTTTGCCGGGCTGACGGTGCGGGAAAACATTGCTGTCGGCGCGCATCTGCATCGGGCCGGGCGCAAGGCTGCGCTGGATCATGCCGAAGCCGTGGCGCAGCGCGTCGGCCTCGGCCCGCAGCTCGACAAACCGGCAGCCGCGCTCACCGTGGCCGGCCGCAAACGGCTGGAGCTGGCGAAAGCACTGGCGACCGATCCGAAGCTGCTGCTGCTGGATGAAGTGATGGCCGGTCTGAATCCCGCCGAGATCGACGAGATCATCCCGATCATCCGCGGCATCCGCCAGTCGGGCGTCACCATCCTGCTGATCGAGCATGTCATGCGTGCGGTGATGAACCTGTCAGAGCATGCCTGGGTGCTGAACAACGGTGGCCTGATCGCCAGCGGCACGCCGTCGCAGATCGCCGCGGATCCGCAAGTGATCGAAGCCTATCTCGGTCATGGTGCCGCGGAACGCATGAAGGCTGCAAAGACGGAGGCGCAGCATGCTTGAGGTGCGCGCCCTTCACGCAGGCTATGGCGAAGTGGAAGTGCTGCGTGGCATCGACCTCGATGTCGCCAAGGGCGAGATTGTCGCGCTGCTTGGCGCCAATGGCGTTGGCAAGTCGACGCTGAATAACAATCTCTCCGGCATTTACCGGCCTACAGCCGGTCAGATCCGCTTCATGGGGCAGGACATTGCTGGCGCCAGTGCCGACAGCATCGTGGCTTCCGGCCTGATCCACGTACCGGAAGGTCGCAGGGTCTTCCCCAATCTGACCGTGCAGGAAAATCTCGAACTCGGTAGCTATCGCCGTGGCCGTGACAAGCGCTCGGCGAATCTTGAGCGGATCTATGGCATTTTCCCGCGCCTGAAGGAGCGTATCGCGCAGCGCGCCGGCACGCTCTCTGGCGGCGAGCAGCAGATGCTGGCGATCGGCCGTGGCCTGATGGCGCAGCCCGAGCTGCTGGTGCTGGACGAACCCTCACTGGGCCTGTCGCCGCTGCTGGTCGAGGAAATGTTCGGCCTGATCCAGGCGCTGAACCGCGACGGGCTGTCGATCCTGCTGGTCGAGCAGAATGTCGTGCAGTCGCTTGCCATCGCGCATCGTGCCTTCGTGCTGGAGCATGGCAAGATTGCGCTCTCGGGTGCCGCCGCCGATCTGCTGAACGATCCGGGGCTGAAAGCCTCGTATCTCGGGATATGAGCATGGTGCAGAAAACCCCGATGACCTTGGCCGAAAAACTGGTGGCGCGCGCTGCCGGGCAGGATGTCGTGCGGCCGGGCGAGGTGGTTACGGCGAAAGTCGATCTCGCCATGATGCATGATTCCGGCGGGCCGCGCCGTGTCGCGCCGATGCTGGAGCGGCTGCAGGCGAAACTCTGGGATCCGAATAAGGTGGTGGTGATCTCGGATCATTATGTGCCGGCGGTGGATGCCGAAAGTGCCGGCATTCTCGATCTCACCCGCAAATGGGTGAAGGCGGCTGGCGTGACCAAATTCCACGACATGCAGGGCATCTGCCATGTCGTACTGCCCGAGCGCGGTCATCTGCGGCCGGGCCTGTTCGTGGTTGGCGGCGACAGTCATTCTCCGACCGGCGGCGCCTTCGGCTGCTATATGTTCGGCGTCGGCGCCACCGAAATGTGCGGCGTGCTGGTCACCGGCGAAATCTGGCTGCGCGTGCCGGAAACCATCCTGCTGCACTGGACCGGCAAACTGGGCCCCGGCGTGGCAGCCAAGGACATGATCCTGGCGATGTGCGCCAAACTCGGCATGGATGGTGGCCGCTATCAGGCGATCCAGTATGCCGGCGATACGATTGCCGGCCTGTCGATGCAGGAACGCATGACACTGTCGAATATGGCAGCCGAACTCGGCGCCCAGACCGGCCTGATCGCTCCAGATGCCGTGACGCGCGACTATCTGCTGGCGGCCGGCGTGCCGGACGGTGAGATTGATATTACGACCTGGCATGGCGATGCAGGGGCGAAAGTCGAGCGCCACGATTTCGATGCAGCTTCACTATCGCCCATGGTGGCGGCGCCGCACAGCCCGGCCAACAGCGCCGCGGTCATCGAACATAAGGGCGTGACAGTCGATCAGGCCTATATAGGCGCCTGCACCGGCGCGAAGATCAACGACCTGCGCATGGCGGCCAGCGTGCTGAAAGGCCGCAAGGTGGCCAGCAACACGCGGCTGCTGATCGCGCCGGCATCAGTTCGCACCACCGCCGAAGCGGCCGCCGATGGCACGCTGGCGACGCTCACCGAAGCTGGTGCCATCCTGCTCTCGTCGGGCTGCGGTGCCTGTGCCGGCTATGGCGCCGGCGTGCTGGCCGAAAACGAAACCTGCATCGCTTCCACGGCGCGCAACTTCAAGGGCCGCATGGGCGCAGGCTCGTCCAAGGTTTATCTCGGGTCGCCCTATACCGTAGCGGCGGCGGCTGTCGCCGGCCACATTGTCGATCCCCGGGAGTTGCTGTCATGACCGCCAGCAATACCGGCCGGGTCTGGAAATTCGGCGACAATATCGACACCGATGTGCTGGCGCCGGGTCTTTACATGAAGGGTCCGCTGTCGGAACTGGCAAAGCATTGCCTCGAAGCAGTCGAGCCACGCTTTGCCAAAGACGTGAAGCCGGGCGATATCGTGGTGGGCGGGCGGAATTTCGGCATGGGCTCGTCGCGCGAACAGGCGGTGATGGTGCTGCGTGAACTCGGCGTCGGCGCCGTGGTGGCACCCAGCTTCGCGGGCATCTTCTATCGCAATGCGCTCAATCTCGGCCTGCTGGCGCTGGTCTGTGCCGAAGCCAGCCAGATCCGCGCCGATGCCGTCCTGTCGGTCGATGCCGCCAATGCTGAACTGCGCGATCTCGATACCGGCAAGCGCTATACCTGCGAAGCACTGCCGGCGCATCTGCTGCAGATGATCGCCGATGGTGGCCTGCTACCCAATCTGGAAAAGAAACTCAAAATTCAACGTTCAAAGGAGGCGCAGGCATGAGTCAGCTTCGCGCATGTCTCGACCGCGGCGATATCGTCGTGGCCCCCGGCGTCTATGATGGTCTGAGTGCGTTGGTGGCGAGTCAGGCCGGTTTCGAGGCGCTGTATCTCTCGGGCGCCAGCATCGCCTATACGCGCTTCGGGCGGTCTGACATTGGTTTGGTGTCGATGAGCGAGGTGGCGGATACGCTGGGCGCGATCTGCGAACGGGTCGAAACCCCCATCGTGGTCGATGCTGATACCGGTTTCGGCAATGCGCTGAATGTGCAGCGTACGGTGAAGCTGTTCGAGCGCAACGGTGCCGCCGGCATCCAGCTGGAAGACCAGTCGACGCCAAAACGCTGCGGCCATCTCGATGGCAAGAGCCTGGTTTCGACCGGCGAGATGGTCGGCAAGATCAAGGCTGCGCTGGATGCACGTACCAGCGAGGACACGCTGATCGTGGCGCGCACGGATGCCATCGCCGTCGAAGGCATTGCTGCTGCGATGGAACGTGCCGACCGCTATGTCGAGGCCGGCTGCGATGTGCTGTTCATCGAGGCACCGCAGAGCGTGGAGGAGATGCGCGGCATCATCGGCCGCTTTGGCAACCGCGTGCCGCTGATGGCGAATATGGTGGAAGGCGGCAAGACGCCGCTGCTCTCGGCCGCCGAATTGAAGCAGATCGGCTACCGCCTGGCGATTTTCCCCGGCGGGCTGACCCGGGCGCTGGCACATGCGATGCAGGCCTATTTCGCCTCGCTGAAAACCCATGGCACCACGGCGCCATTCCGCGACCGCATGCTGGATTTCTCGGCGCTCAATGCGCTGATCGGCACGCCGGAGCTGCTGGAACAGGGCCGCAAATACGATCCTTCCCGTCACGAGGCCAAAAACGGAGCGCGGTCATGATCGATCCCATCACCCTGGCCGTGCTGAAAGGCCGGCTCGAACAGGTCGCCGACGAGATGGACGCGACGCTGTTTCGTTCGGCCTTCAACCCGATCATCGCCGAAGCGCATGACGCCAGCCACGGCCTCTATCATGCCGTCACCGGCGAGACGCTGGTACAGGGCAAGTCGGGCCTGCCGATCTTCGTCGGCGCCATGGCCTTTGCCGTGAAAGCCGTGATCGACAAGGCGGCCAAAGACGGGAATCTCCAGGACGGCGACGTCTATATCTTCAACGACCCTTACGATGGCGGCACGCATCTCAGCGACTTCAAGCTGGTGCGACCGTTTTTCCGTGACGGCAAGGTCTTCTGCTATCTCGCTTCGGTCGGCCACTGGCATGATGTCGGCGGCAATGTGCCGGGCAACTACAATCCGGTCGCCACCGAATGCTTCCAGGAAGGCATGGTGATCCCGCCGGTGAAGCTCTATGCCGCCGGAAATTTGCGTCAGGATGTGGTGGATATCCTGCGCGCCAATACCCGCCTGCCGGATAGCCTCTATGGCGACATGAACGGTCAGGTCAATGCACTCGATCTCGGCAACAAACGCCTCAATGCCTTGCTGGACGAATACGGCGACGCCACCGTCACCGAAGCGCTGGACGAACTGAAGAAGCGCGCGGCGCTGCAGTTCCGCAGCCTGATCCGCGACCTGCCGGACGGACGTTATGCGGCGGAAGACTTCCTCGACAATGACGGCATCCGCGATGAGGCGCTGCGCATCGGGCTGGAAGTGGTGATCGAGGGCGAAAGCCTCACGCTCGATTTCTCACGCACTTCACCGGCTTGCGCCGGTCCGGTGAATATCGCGCGCTCGACAGCGATTGCCGCCTGTTATGTGGCGATCAAGCATATTTTCCCCGATGTGCCGGCCAATTCCGGCGTGTTGGAGCCGGTGAAATTCGTCATCCCCGAGACCAGCCTGATCAGCGTCAGGGCGCCCAAGCCGGTCGGCGGTTATACCGAAACGATCCTGCGCGTCATTGACGTGATCTTCTCGGCCTTCGCGCAGATCGCGCCGGATCGGGTGAACGGCTGCGCCTATGGCACCATCAATGCCTTGTCGCTGGCCGGTCATCGCAAGGACGGCCGGCGCTGGGTGATGTTCAGCTTCTTCGGTGGCGGTCATGGCGGCCATCCGCTGGGCGATGGGCTCAACCATGGCAATGCACCGATCTCGATGGCGACGATTCCGCCGCTGGAGATACTCGAGGCCGCCTATCCCGTGGCCTTCACCGAATGGAGCCTGCGTGCCGATAGCGGCGGGGCCGGCAAGCATCGTGGCGGTCTCGGTGCGGTCTACGAGATTGAGCTGCTGGAGGAGGAGGCCGATCTCTTCCTGTTCGGCGAGCGCGGCAAATACGCGCCGGCTGGCGTGCTCGGAGGGCAGGCCGCACTTCGCAACCGCTTTACTTATCCGAAAGACGGCAAGCCCACCGAACCTGCCATGGTGTCGAAGCTGCATGACGCCAAGCTGAAGAAGGGCGACCGCATCCGGCTCGAAACGCCGGGCGGCGGCGGCTACGGTCCGCCCGCCGAGCGCAAGCAGGAAGCGATCGCCGAGGATCTGCGTCTGGGCTACGTCAGCGAAGAAGGCGCCGCCCGCGATTACAAAAAGCCTGCCGCCATGAAGCAGGCCTCGTAACACGAAAGAGGAAACGCCATGCAGAAACTGCTGATCGCTTTATTCAGTCTCGCCTTGCTGCCTGCGGCCGCACTGGCCCAGGCCTATCCGTCGCGGCCGATCACGCTGGTCGTGCCGTATCCACCGGGCGGCACCACCGATATCGTCGCGCGCCTGGTGGCGCCGAAGATCGCCGAGCAGCTCGGCCAGTCCATCGTGATCGAGAATAAGGGCGGCGCCGGCGGCACCATCGGTGCCGGTTTCGTGACCAAGTCCGCGCCGGACGGCTATACGCTGCTGCTCGGCACGCCGCCGGACCAGGTGACGGCGCAGTTCCTCACCAAGCAGATCTCATATGATCCCGCCAAGGATTTCGCACCGATCTCGCTGCTGGTGCGCGGCCCGAATGTGCTGGTGGTCAATCCCAATGTACCGGCGAAAACCCTGGCCGAGTTCGTCGCGCTGGCCAAGCAGCAGCCGGGCAAGCTGAACTTCGCCTCCGCCGGCAAGGGCAATACCAGCCATCTGTCCGGCGAATTATTCAAGGTGCGCGCCGGTATCGACATCACCCATGTGCCTTATCGCGGCAACGCGCCGGCCTCGCAGGATCTGCTGGCCGGCCATGTGCAGGCGCTGTTCGAAGCGCCGGCAGCCTCGCTGGGCAATATCCGTGACGGTCGCGCGCGCCCGCTGGCCGTCACCTCGGCACAGCGCCTGAAGACCCTGCCGGATGTACCGACCTTCGCCGAGGCCGGCGTACAGGGCGTCGAGGTCTATACCTGGTTCAGCATCCTGGCCCCGGCCAAGACGCCGCCGGAAATCATTGCGCAGCTGAACAAGGCGACCAGCGCGGCGCTGGCCGATGCCGGTATCCGTGCGCGGCTGGAAGAGATGAGTTTCGAGGTTGTGGGCGGTGCGCCCGATGTGCTGGGCAAGTTCATCACCGTCGAGCGCGTGAAATGGGAGAAAGTCATTAAAGATGCCGGTATCACAGCAGACTGAGTTGGGCCATTCGGCACCGCACCTGGCCGTCGGCGTCGATGTCGGCGGCACCTTCACGGACGTCTTCTTCCTCGACGAAGCCAATGGCCGGATCGATATCGCCAAGGTGCCCTCCACACGCGGCGACCAGGCCACCGGCTTCATCGAGGGGCTGCGGTCGAAGGCCGAGGTAGGGCAGATTGCCACGGTGGTGCATGGCACGACGGTAGGCACCAATGCGCTGCTGGAACGCAAGGGCGCGCGCACCGGCATCATCACCACGCGAGGTTTCCGCGATGTGCTGGAAATGCGTCGCCGTGACCGGCCGACCACCTGGGGTTTGTGGGGCCAGTTCATGCCAGTGGTGCCACGCGACCTGCGACTGGAGGTCGGTGAGCGCGTGCTGGCCGATGGCAGTATTCGTCAGGCTGTGGACGCCGAAGAGGTGAAGCAGGCTGCCCGCGAACTGCTAGCGCGCGGCGCTGAGGCAGTGGCGGTCGTCTTCATCAATGCCTATGCCAATCCAGACAACGAGCGTGTCGCGCTGGCGGCCGTGCAAGAGGTCTGGCCCAATGCCTATGTCACAGCTTCGTCGGATATCCTGCCCGAGATTCGTGAATTCGAGCGCACCTCCACGGCGGCCCTGAATGCCTATCTGCAGCCGCCGGTCGGCAGCTATCTGCGCAAACTCGAAAGCCGCCTGCAGGGCGATGGCTTTGCCGGCCAGCTGCTGATCGTGCAGTCGAATGGCGGCGTGATGAGCGTGGACAGCGCGGCCAGCCGTCCCGTGCGCACGGCTTTGTCCGGCCCGGCTGCCGGCGTGATCGCCTGCCAGCATATCGCAGTTGCTGCCGGTTTCCCCAATGTCGTGACCTGCGATATGGGCGGTACCAGCTTCGACGTTTCGCTGATCGCCGATGGTGCTCCGGCGATGAGCGCACAGACTGCGATCGATTTCGGCATGGTGGTACGCGCGCCGATGGTTGAGATCACCACGATTGGTGCCGGCGGCGGCTCGATCGCCTGGATCGACCGTGGCGGCATCCTGCAGATCGGCCCCGAAAGCGCCGGCTCCGATCCCGGGCCTGTGGCTTACGGCCTGGGCAACGACCGACCTACCGTGACCGATGCCAATATCGTCATGGGGCGTATCGACGCCGAGCGCCCCATCGGCGGCAAGCTCAAGCGGCTCGATGTTGACGCCGCAAAGGCCGCCATCAAGACGCATATTGCCGATCCGCTCGGCCTTGATGTGATGGCGGCAGCCGAAGCCATCATCAAGGTGGCGAATTCGCGCATGGCCGGCGCGATACGTCTGGTCTCCATCGAGCGCGGCCACAATCCGCGCGACTTTGCCGCCATGCCGTTTGGCGGTGGTGGCGCGCTGCATGTCGGCGCGCTGATCAAGGAAGTCGGTCTGGCCTCGGCACTGGTGCCACGTTTTCCGGGCGTGACCTCGGCGCTGGGCTGCGTGATTGCCGACATGCGGCACGATTTCGTCCGCACGGTAAACAAGACGCTGGATGATACGGATCCAGCCGTACTGGATGCTGCGATTGCCGAAGCGGCCACGGAAGGCACGCGCCTGCTGGATCAGGCCGGCATCGCCTTCGAGGGCCGCAGCATCAGCGTCGAACTCGACATGTCTTATCTCGGCCAGACGCATACCGTCGCCGTGCCGCTGCCGGGCGACTTCAGCAAACCTGCCAAACTGACGCGCGCAGACATCAAAACGGCTTTCGAGGCCGCCTATGCTGCCGCGTTCGGCCGTGTGCTGGAAAAGATTGGCATTCGCGTACTGAACCTGCGCGTCGCCGCCATCGGCAGGCGCAAGAAATTCGATCTCAGCCTGCTGGCACCGCCGAAAGACGGTTCGGTGGAAGCCGCGAAGCGCACCACCCGCAAGGTCTGGCTCGACGGCGCCTGGCACGAAGCTGGCATCTATCGCCGGCTGGAACTGCCGCTTGGTGCCGTCGTGCCTGGACCTGCCATTCTGGAACAGTCCGACACCACGATCCTGATCGAAGCCGATCTGGTCGGCGAGGTCGATGCATTCGGCAACCTGATCGTGAAGCGGAAGGCGGCATGAACGCGACAAAGCTGGATCTCAAGCGCACGGCGCTGCTGATTGTCGATCTGCAGAATGATTTCCTGCATGAGAAAGGCGCCTATGCCCGCGGCGGCGCCAACCTGCCAGGTGCGGCGGCGCTGATCGCCAACATGAAGGGTGTGGTCGATGCTATGCGCGCGGCCGGTGGCTGGATCGTCTCGACGCAGTTCACCCTGGTGCCGGGTCGTGGCGGCGAACCGCTGATCAGCCCGCATCTGCAGCAGCTGCGACCCTTCCTGCGCAAGGGCGATTTCCAGCCGGCTGGCTGGGGTCACAGCCTGATCGATGAACTGGCGCCGGCGGATTTCGTGATCGAGAAGGTGGCCTATTCGGCTTTCTACATGACGCGGCTCGAATTCGTGCTGCGCAAAGTCGGCATCGAGACGCTGCTGATCGGCGGCATCGTTACCAATGGCGGTGTCGCCAGCACTTTGCGCGATGCGCATGTGCGCGACTTCCATGCCATGCTGCTGACCGATGGCTGTGCCGCATTCAGTCAGCAGGCCCATGAGGCCAGCATTGCCTCGCTCGGTACCGTGGCACCGAAGCTGACCTGCGCCGAGGCTGTCGAGATGATCAAGGCCGCATGAGCAGGGTTCTGCCAGCCGCCGGTGTCGACTTCCCGCTTGAAGTGCCGGTCGTGGTGATCGGTGGCGGCGCCTGTGGCTTGGTCGCGGCACTGGCAGCGCACGACGCTGGCGCCGACGTACTGGTGCTGGAGCGCGATGCCTCGCCCAGCGGCTCCACCGCGATGTCATCGGGTATGATTCCGGCAGCCGGCACGACGTTGCAGGCGGCACGCGGCGTGACCGATACGCCGGCAATTATGGCGGCCGATATCCAGAGCAAAGCGCATGGCGAGAATGATCCGGCCATGGTGGATGCCGTCTGCGCCGCTTCCGGGCCCACCATCGACTGGCTGGTGCAGAAACATCAGGTGCCGCTCACGCTTGTCGAGGGATTTCTCTATCCCGGGCACAGCCAGCCACGCATGCATGCGCCGGCCTCGCGCAGTGGCGCCGATCTGGTGGCCGGACTTCTCTCGGCTGCCAATTCGGCCGGCATCGATATCGTCTGCGATGCCACGGTCACGACACTGTTTGCTGAGAGCGATGGGCGCGTGCGCGGCGTCGAGCTGCAGCGGCCCGATGGCGCCACCGAGCGCATCGGCTGCGCGGCACTGGTGCTGGCCTGCTCGGGCTTCGGCGGCAATGCCGAACTTCTGGCGCGCCATATCCCCGAATTGAAGGGCGCGATGTATTACGGCCATACCGGCAATCGCGGCGATGCCCTGCTCTGGGGCGAACAGCTCGGCGCGGCCGTGCAGCATCTCGGCGCCTATCAGGGGCATGGCTCGCTGGCGATGCCGCATGCCATCCTGATCACCTGGGCGCTGATGATGGAGGGCGGTTTCCAGGTCAACACGAAGGCTGAGCGGTTCTCCTGCGAGCATGACGGATATTCCGAACAGGCGATGCGTGTCATTGCCCAGCCCGGTGGTATCGCCTGGAATATCTACGACGATCGCCTGCACAAGCTGGGGCTCGACTTTGAGGATTACCGCGATGCGATCAGGGGCGGTGCGATCCGCTCGGCCGGGAGCATTGAGGCCCTGGCCGAACTCTGCGGCTTGCCACCGGCGACGCTGGCCGCAACTTTGGCTGAGACTCAGCGGCTGGCAGCAGGGCAGGGCAGCGACCGCTTCGGCCGCGACTTCACCGGCAAACCAGCGCTGGCAGGTCCGTCATTCTATGCCGTGAAGGTGACCGGCGCGCTGTTCCATACCCAGGGCGGCCTGCGGGTCGACACCGAGGCCCGCGTGCTGCGCGCCAATGGCGCACCGCTGCCCAATCTGTTGGCTGGCGGTGGCGCGGCCTGCGGGCTTTCCGGTCGTGGGCGTGATGGCTATCTCTCCGGCAACGGGCTTCTGATGGCCACGGTGCTGGGTGCGAAGGCCGGGCGGAGCGCTGCCGCACTGGCAAAACAGGGAGGCTGACATGCCGGTGATCCGCGTGACCTTGATCGAAGGCTATGACGAAGCCGTGCGCGACCGCCTGATCGAGGGCTATAGCGCAGTGACGCGGACGGTACTGGAAGCCCTTCCCGATGGCATCACCGTGGCCATCGAGGAAGTGAAGCAGAGCAATTACCGGCGCGGCAACCAGCGCAAAAACCCTAAGGCCCCGCCGCCGGCGCCGGAGCAGATCGTGCGCGATTTCCTCGGCGCGATGGAGCGTCGCGACCTGCCGGCCGCCAAGGCCATGCTATCACCCGATTTCATCATGACCTTTCCGGGCGGTGCGACTTTCGCGACGCTGGAACAGCTGATCGACTGGGCCAAGCCGCGCTACCAGCGGGTCGGCAAGGTCTATGAGCATTTCGACACCGTGCCGGGCATGGAAAACGCCATCGTCTACTGCTTCGGCACGCTGGAAGGCGTCTGGCCAGACGGTTCTGCTTTCTCCGGGATTCGCTTCATCGACCGCTTCACGCTACGCGGTGGCCTGTTGATCGACCAGAAGGTGTGGAACGATCTCGACGCCGTGCGGCGATAAACCGCCAATCCTGAATAGCCTGCGGCGGTAGGCCTCGCAGGCCGTCGCCCGCTTTGCTATGCCGGTAGGGCAGGCGGCGAATCGGTGTCGCCGCAACAGGTGGCATGACATCTTCCTCTCTCGACGCGGCAGAATCGACGCTGCACAGGGTTTTCGGCTTCGAGCGCTTTCGCGCCGGGCAGGCCGAGATCGTGCAGGCGCTGCTGGAGGGTGAGGATGTCCTCGCCGTCATGCCGACCGGCAGCGGCAAGTCGCTTTGCTACCAGTTGCCGGCGATCCTGCGCGACGGGCTCACCGTTGTGGTCTCGCCGCTGATTGCGCTGATGCGCGACCAGGTGCGGCAGTTGCAGGGTTTTGGGGTCAATGCCGCTAGCCTGAATTCGGCCAATGACGAGACCGAGAACCAGCGCGTCTATCGCGACCTGCGGGACGGCAGCCTGCGGCTGCTCTATGTCGCGCCGGAACGTCTGGTGCGGTCCGACACGGTGGCGCTGCTGAAACGTTCCGGCGCCAGCCTGCTGGCGATCGACGAGGCGCATTGCGTGTCGCAATGGGGCCACGATTTCCGCCCCGAATATCTGGCGCTCGGACAGATTCGCGCCGAACTGGGCGGTATCACCACCATTGCACTGACCGCGACCGCCGACGCGCCGACGCGCGCCGATATTGTGCAGAAGCTGTTTTCTGGCCAAGAAGGTAAGGGCGGTCCGCGCACCTTTATCCGCAGCTTCGACCGGCCCAACCTGCATCTGATGATGCAGCCCAAGGCCAGCGCGAAAAAGCAGATCGGCGATTTCATCGGCGCCCGTCGCGGGATGAGCGGGATCGTCTATTGCTCGTCGCGCAAGCGCACCGAAGACCTTGCAGCCGGGTTGAACGCGATGGGTCATACCGCGCTGGCCTATCATGCCGGCATGGAGCAGCGGCAGCGCGACGCCAACCAGGACACCTTCCTGCGCGAGGACGGCGTGGTGATGGTAGCGACCGTCGCCTTCGGCATGGGCATCGACAAACCGGACGTGCGTTATGTCTGCCATGCCGACATGCCGCGCAACGTGGAGGCCTATTATCAGGAGATCGGCCGAGCCGGTCGCGATGGCCTGCCGGCGGAGACGCTGACGCTCTATGGCCTCGACGATATGCGCCTGCGCCGGCTGCAGATCGAGGAAGGCGAGGCCTCCGATGAGCGCAAACGCATCGAGCGGCAACGGTTCAATGCACTGATCGCACTCTGCGAGTCCCCGCGCTGCCGGCGCCAGACCCTGCTGGCCTATTTCGGCGAAAGCTCTGAGCCCTGCGGCCATTGCGATCTCTGCCAGGATGGTGTGGCGCGATTCGACGGCACCACGGAGGCGCAGAAAGCCTTGTCGGCGATGATGCGCACCGGCCAGCGCTATGGCACCGAGCATCTGGTGCAGATCCTGCTCGGTAACAACACCGATGCCATCCTGCGCAGCGAACATGACCGCCTGCCGACTTTCGGCGTCGGCAAGGATCGCGACGCCAATAGCTGGCGCTCGATCTTCCGCCAGCTTTACGGCGCCGGCCTGATCGAACTCGATATCGCCGGCCATGGCGGCTGGTTCATCACTGATGCCGGTCGCTTGGTGCTGCGGGGGCAAAGCAAGGTGGAAATGCGGCTGGAGTCGCTGTCGGCCAAACGCGACCGCAGCCGGCGCAGCGGCTCCTCGATGGCGGAAGCGGCGCTGCAGCCTTCAGACCAGCGTTTGCTGTCGGCCTTGAAGGACCTGCGGCGTCAGCTTGCCACCGAATTGCAGCAGCCGGCTTACGTGATCTTCTCCGATCGCACATTGCTGGAGCTGGCAGCGAAACGCCCGACCAGTCTGTACCGCCTGACCGATATTCATGGCATCGGCCAGGCCAAGCTCGAACGCTTCGGTCAGGCATTTCTGGATGTCGTGCTGGCGCACGAGGATAACCGCGCCGCCTGAGGTAGCGGGCCTGCGCTGTAGCTTGGCGACGGTCACAGTAATATTGCAGGAAAATCCGCGGCATCCCACACAGGGCAGCGTCGTGCGCAATATATCAAATGCAGGTGAAACTGCATGAGAGAAAAATGCCATGAAACGCAATCTCGCTGCTGTTTCCGCTGTTGCGCTGCTCCTGGCCCTGCCTGGGCTTGTCGTGGCGCAGGATGTCGGAAAGTCGAAATCGAAGTCAGATACCATAGTGCCGATCCCGGGTACGGGAACGGCGGAAGTGAAAGGTGCGCGCCTGATCGGCGCGGATCTGGTGAATTCCGTGAACGACAAGCTCGGGAACGTCGACGAGGTGCTCGTCACGACCGATGGCCGCGTCAATGCGGTGGTGGTGGCCATGGGCGGCATGTTGGGGCTGGGCGAACGCAAGGTCGTGGTGCCCTGGGAGCGCCTGCGGTTCAGCAGTCAGGGCAACGATCTGGTGGTGAAGACCGATATCAGCCGCGAAACCCTGAATGCGATGCCGGAATACAGCGATCCGAGTCGCGCTTCCAGCGATCAGCGGCAATCCGCGCGCCCTGCGCCGGCAGAGCAGGGATCGCTGCCCGGTCCGCTCGATACCTCGCGGCCGATCCGGCCGGCGCCGCCCACGAACTAGTTATGAAAAAAAGAAGGCCCCGTCCGCTTCTCGGACGGGGCAAGTGGGTACTGACGGTGGGAAAACGAAAGCTTCAGCAGGTCTCGTTGCTGAACAGCGAGACTGCCTGACGAGATCCGTAATTGGCGGTGAGTGCGGTCATCGCGCCGGACTTGCCGTAGCCGGTGCCAAGCTGGCTCTGCTTGGTGGCGCCGCGGATCACGGCATTCAGCAGTTTCTGATTGGCGTCGCGCGCGGTGCGCACGAGAATTTCATTGCGCCTGCCGACAACCTGCATTTCGCCCAGCAGCTTTTCCAGCTGCCTGCGTTCGGCTTCCGGCGCGCTGGCCAGCGCATCCGGGTGCCGGCGCAGAACCCTCTGCTTGTCGCGCAGCAAGCCGGAGATGATGCGCTTCTGTTCGGTCGAGCGCGCCAGCCCGTCATAGGCAAAGCGCTCCAGCGCGGCAGTCTCTTCCTGCATCACGTCTTTCAGCTGGATCACCAGTTCGCTCAGTTCCGCCACGGTGGGCGGTACCGCGCCCGGGCCGAGATTGTCCATCACACGCGGTGTATCAACGCCCAGGCGCTGGGCGGCGCGCGGTGAGAGCGGTGCGCGGCCGGGCTGTTGCTGCGGCTTCTGGTTCACGGCTGCGCCTCCTGCATTTTGATCATCTGGTCATAGACCATGTTGGCGATGCCGATGCCGCGACCCTTGGACATCGTCTTGCCGTACTCGTCGTTGAGGAACGACCGCCACTTGCCTTCGGCCTGGCCGCCGCCCATCGGGCCATCCGTCTTCACGCCGGCAGACATGACTTCAAACATCTGCGACAGGAAGAAGGCTTCGAATTCCTGCGCGGTCTTGCGCGGGTCGTCCTTGGCGTTGCCGAGCTTGTTCAGCTTCGAGCGTTCGGCCTGGGCCTGCTCGATGCCGAAGCTGTTGATGGCGGGAGAAGCGATCGCGGACATGGCGGCCTCACATCACCTGGATTTCAGCCTGCAGCGCGCCAGCGGCCTTGATCGCCTGCAGAATGGTGATCATGTCGCGCGGGCCGACGCCGAGTGCATTCAGGCCATCCACCAGTTCCTGCAGCGATACGCCGCGGGGCAGCACGCCGAGGCGGCGCTGGTTCTGGTCATCGACCTGGATATCGGTGCGCGGCACCACCACGGTCTGCGCACCGCCGGCCGCGCCGCCGGGGACGGTGGCCGTACCGGTGCTGGGCACCGCCTGGGTGATGGTGTCGAAGACGAAGTTGCCCTGGGCGTCGCGGACCGGCTGGCCGTCCGGGCCGATGCGCGGCACCTGCACCTGGCCAGTGGCGGCAGAGGTGCCGGCGAAACCCGGAATGGCGGTGGCAGACGGCGAGAAGGGCAGCGGCTGCGACACCTGCGGGGTTTCGGTGATGCGGACAGTGAGCGAGCCCTGGGCAATCGCAACCGTGTCGATGCGCACATTCGGGCCCATCACGATGGTGCCGGAGCGCTCGTCGATCACGACACGGGCCATCTGGTCGGTCTCGACCTGCAACTGTTCGACTTCGGTCATGAAGCCGACGATGTCGCGACGGAAGCGTTCCGGGATATCGATATGAACGGTGGAGGGATCCAGCGCGCGTGCGGTCGGCACGCCAGCCAGCGTGGAGACGGCCTGGCTGACACGACGGGCGGTGGTCAGATCGGGATTCTTCAGGGCGAGGCGCAGCACCGGCAGCGAGGTCAGTTCGAAACCGACTTCGCGTTCGACGATGGCGCCATTGGCGATGCGGCCCGAGGTGGGGGTGCCGCGGGTGATCTGGGCGGCGGCGCCCTGTGCGCGGAAGCCGCTGATGGCGACGGCGCCCTGCGCCACGCCGTAGACTTCGCCATCGGCGCCGAGCAGCGGGGTGACGAGCAGCGTGCCGCCCTGCAGGCTCTTGGCATCGCCCATGGTGGAAATGGTGACATCGAGGCGGCTGCCATGACGGGCGAAGGGGGGCAGGGTGGCGGTGACCATCACGGCGGCAAGATTGGCCGTACGGAAGTTGCCGGCGTCGCGGATATTGACGCCGAAGCGTTCCAGCATGGCCTGCAGGCTCTGACGGGTGAAGGGCGCGTTGGTCAGGCTGTCGCCGGTGCCGTCGAGACCGACCACCAGGCCATAGCCGACCAGCATATTGTCGCGGATGCCTTCGAAATCGGCGATGTCCTTGATGCGTGAACCGGCCTGGGCCTGCAGTGGCAGGGCGAGGAGCGCCACTGCGACAGCGGCCTGGATCAGGCGGCGGAGCGTATCCTTGGCAAAGCGGTTCATCATCTTGATCCTTCACGAAGCCGGCCAGACATGCCGGTTCTCTCGCGCCTTTCAATGCGATTGTCGTGCCAATGGTTAACTCGTTGAATTGTTTTAAGATTGGGGCAAAAAACCGGTCCGGCTCGGCAAAAAATGCCGTCTTTACCCGGTCAGTCTTATCGGGCACCATGCGCCCAGTTAAGAGACATTATTTCCCATGAGCATCGACAAAATCCGCGGTCCGGGTGGCATTGCCCCCGGCAATCCCAAACGTTCGACCGGCAGCAGTTCTGCCGGGGGGACAAGCTTTGCCAGCATGCTGAAAGGCGCGGAAAAGCCCGCCGCTCAGGTAGGCCAGGCGCCGCCGGTCGCGGCGCTGGATGCCATGCTGACCATCCAGGCTGTCGACGAGCAGGCCGGCGGCCGGCAAAACCGCCAGCGCGCCTATCAGCGTGGCTCAACGCTGCTGGACCGGTTGGACGAGGTTCGCCACGGCCTGCTGATGGGCACGATCCCGGCCGAACGCCTGCAAAGGCTGGCCCAGACCCTGCGCGCCGAAAAACTGATGGTGCAGGACCCCAGGCTCGCCGAGGTGATGGCCGAGATCGAGCTGCGCTGCGAGGTCGAGTTAGCCAAGCTGGGATTGTAATTTTATTACCCAAAAGCTTGGCTATTCATACTATTGTCATTAAATCAACGACTTACCGGGCAATCGACAGCCTTGCCCGGGGGCGGGCCGATTCATATACTCCCGCGCGCCGCGGACAGGGTCCCAGAGTCGCCGCGGCGCCTGGAGGGTCTCTTACATGGGTATCCAATTGAAGGCGAATTACCGGCCGACCGAGAGTGAGGCCTTCATGAACCCGCGCATGAAGGAATACTTCCGTCGCAAGCTGATGGCGTGGAAGGAAGACATCCTGCGGGAATCGAACCAGACGCTGCAGCACCTGCAGGAAGATACCTCGCAGGAGCCCGACATTGCCGATCGCGCCTCGACCGAGACCGATCGCTCTCTCGAGCTGCGCACGCGTGATCGTCAGCGCAAGTTGATCGCCAAGATCGATGCCGCGATGAAGCGGATCGACGATGGCTCCTACGGCTATTGCGAAGAGACCGGCGAGCCGATCTCGCTCAAGCGCCTGGAAGCCCGTCCGATCGCCACGCTGTCGATCGAAGCGCAGGAGCGCCACGAGCGCCGCGAGCGCACGCACAGGGATGATACCTAGTCGTCGCCTGAATCGCTGAACTGAAAAACGAAAAGGCCGGTCTTCTGACCGGCCTTTTGCGTTTTACTCTTTCGCCCTGGCTTTTTGCCGCGGTCCGCATTCTGCGGTCCTTACGCACCTTCTGACGTGCCTGAATTTTCAGGCTGGGCGAAGATCCTTCTGGTCTTAGAAGGGGAAGAGGATGTCGTAGACCTGCTGGCCCCAGCGCCCCTGCTGCACATCGGTCAGCTGACCGCGACCGCCGTAGGAGATGCGCGCTTCGGCCATCTGGGTATGCACGATCGTGTTGGTGGCGGTGATGTCTTCCGGCCGCACAATGCCTTGGATCATCAATTCGCGCACTTCGTTGTTCACGCGCACTTCCTGGCGACCCTGCACCACCAGATTGCCGTTGGGCAGCACCTGGGTCACCAGCGCGGCGACGTTCATGGTGATCTGTTCCTGGCGGTTCACCCGGCCTTCGCCTTCCACCTGAGACGTGGAATTCATGTTGATCAGGTTTTCAGGGTCGACGTTACGGAAGATCTTGTTCAGCGCTGATGATGCGCCCTGCCCGGTGATTGGCTGACCCGGATTCAGGGGATCACGCGCCGCTTCCCAGCCGAGAGCGTTCGGCAGGCCTGCGCCTTCGCTGTTGTTGCGCGAGGTGGAGGTGTTGTTCTGGAGCGTGGCGCGTTCCTGAATATTGATGTTCACCGTCAGGATATCGCCCACCTTGGTGGCGCGCGGATCCTTGAAGAACTGGCGCGCGCCCGGGCGCCACAGTGAATTGGCATGGCGCGGTGCCACTTCCGGGGCCGGCATCGGCAGACTGACCGGGCGGTAGTCCCGCTTTTCGGTCGGGTTGTCGATGCCGCTCAGGTCCGGCGCCTTGCCGATATCGCCGAGGCGGCTGAGATTGCCGCAGGCGCCGAGGGTGACGGCGAGGCCGGCGACGGCGGTGAGGCGCAGCATGCTGGCGAGCGTGGGATGAGCGATGCGGATCATGACTGTAATTCCTTCGGCTCGTCGTTAGTTCGATGCGATGATGCTGGGCGCGGTGATGACCTGGACCAGGTTGGTTCCGGTCACGGTCGCCTGAATGGTGCGCTTGCTCTGCGGGTTCATCACCTGCACCACGTCGCCAATGCTGCCAGATTCCATGGCGCGGCCGGTGGTGGTGATGGTGAGCCCCGGAGCCTGCACCACCATGGTCACAAGGCTGTTCTTGGTGATGACCTCCGGCTTGCCGATATCGGCAGCGCGGATCGGCATGCCTGCAGCCAAAGCGCGACGCGGAGTCTGACCGATCAGGTCGTCGAAGCGGTCGATGAAGCCGGCGCCGTAGCGGTTGGCCGGCACCTGCAGCCATTCGACGTCATTGCGCGAGATCACCTGGCCGGCGGTAATGCGGTTCTTCAGCACCGGGATCGATTCCACCGCCTGGGCGCGGCCGCTGACCTTGATGCTGGCGGCGGTGCTGGCGACGGTGCCGTAGAAGCGGCCGCTACGCGTATCGAAGCTGAAGTCTTCGACCTGGAACGCAGCGGTGCTGGCCGGCACTTCGAGTTCGTTGCCCATACCGTGGAAAAAGATCTCCACCGGGCGACCGCCGTTGCGCTGCTTCACCATATCGGCGATGCGGCGGCTGATCTCGCGTTCGCCGATGTAGCGCGTGGCGGTGGCGCTGGCCACCTGCACCTGTGCGACAACCGGCTGCGAGACGGCGAGCGGCGCGACCAGCGTGGTGCAGGCGATGCCGGCGAGAAGGAGTGTGCGAAGCGAGGCCATGGTCGGTCTCCGTAAATCCAGTTTCTGGGGCGTTAGCGCAGGCGGGTCGCGGTCTGCAGCATTTCGTCCGAAGCGGTGATGATCTTCGAATTCATTTCGTAGGCGCGCTGGGCGGTGATCAGGTTGGTGATTTCCTGCACCGGATTGACGTTCGAGGTTTCGACGTAACCCTGACGCAGCACACCGAAGCCGACGGCATTCGGATTGCCCACGGTGGCCTGACCCGAAGCGGCGGTTTCGAGGTACAGGTTGTCGCCGGTCGCCTCCAGGCCTGCCTCGTTGACGAAAGTGGCGAGCTGGATCTGGCCGAGCTGCTGGGCGTTCACCTGGCCGGCGATGCGCGCTTCCACGATACCGGTGGCATCGATATTCACCGACAATGCGCCCTGCGGCACGGTGATCTGTGGGTTAAGCTGATAGCCATCGACGGTGACCATCTGGCCATCGGCGTTGATCTGGAACGAGCCGGCGCGGGTATAGGCGGTTTCGCCCGAGGGCAGCGTAATCTGGAAGTAGCCTTTGCCGCTGATCGCGAGATCGTAGGTGTTGCCCGTGCTGCTCAGGTTGCCCTGCTCGTTGATGCGGTACACGCCCGCGGTGCGCACACCGACACCGACCTGGATGCCCGACGGCACGATGGTGTTGGCGTCCGACGAGGTCGAACCCGGACGGCGCATGTTCTGATACAGCAGGTCCTGGAATTCAGCGCGCTGGCGCTTGAACCCGGTCGTGCTCATGTTGGCGATATTGTTCGAGATGACCTCAACATTGAGCTGTTGAGCCATCATGCCGGTGGCACCGGTGCTGAGCGAACGCATGATCAGGTCTCCTGGTTCGTCAATTCAGTTAATTCGTGGCGCGGCCGAGCCGCTGGATGGCCAGTTTCAGGCGGTCGTTCTCGCCATCAATCAGGCTCTGGGTGCTCTGGTACTGCCGCATCAGCTCGATCATGTTGGTCATTTCCAGGATCGGCTCGACATTCGACGCTTCCACCATGCCCTGTACCAGCGTGGTGGTGGCCGGCGCCGGGATCGTGTCCTGGGCGGTGGCGAACAGGCCGTTGGCGGTCTTGCGCAGTTCCTGTTCATTCTCGAAATGCACGAGGTCGATCTTGGCGACCTGCTGCTGGCCAACATTGATCGTGCCGTCGACTGCGACGGCGGGAGTGCCGAGGCCCTCGGGGATCACGATGTCACGGCCACGGGTATCAAGCACCGGATGGCCACCCGAGGTGACCAGGCGGCGCTCGCCGTCCATGCGCAGATGGCCGTCGCGGGTGTAACGGCGGCCCTGCGGGGTATCGACCGTCAGGTAACCGCTGCCGTTGATGGCGAAATCGAAGGTGTTGCCGGTCTGCTCGAGCTTGCCGACGCGGAAATCGCGCAGCACGCCCCAGTCCTGAACGAAGCTGGACTTCGACTGCTGGTTCGCGCCCTTGAGGAATTCCTCAAACATCACCCGCTCGCCCTTGTAGGCGTTGGAATTCATGTTCGCCATGTTGTTGGCGATCACGTCCATCTCACGCCGCATGGCGGAAAGGCGGGACAGGCCGATGTAAGTCGTGTTTTCCATGGCACCAAACTCGTGGTTAGCTGTTGCTGGCCATTCTGTTGCAGGCGACGTGCCAGTTTGTTTTTTGCCGGAAAACAGGGAATATAATCGCGGTTTCGGCCAGGCAGGCGGTTTTTGACCAGTGCCGGTCGTGCCAGACCCGGCAAAAACTGCCGGCCTTTGACAAAGTGTTAACTGACGCCCCTTAGGAATGGCATCTGGAGTGAACCGGATGCGCCGCGAGTCCTTGGCGCCAGGGATGTACAGGCATGAGTGACGAGACGGACGGCCAGCTTGAAGGCGAGGGCGATGGCGCCCCCAAGAAGCGCGGCAAACGGGCCATTGTCATTATTGCGGCCGTTGTCGTGCTGCTGCTGCTCGTGGGCGGCGGCGGTGCGGCCTATTTCTTCCTGTTCGCCGGCAAGAGTGAAGAGGCCGAGGTCAAACCCGAAGCCCCCAAGGTCACGGTCTTCTACGATCTGCCCGACATTCTGGTGAACCTGAATTCGACTGGCCGGCAGGCCTCTTATCTGAAGCTGAAGGTCTCGCTGGAGCATAATGACCCGCTCTCGACCCCGAAGCTGAACGAATTGCTGCCCCGCGTGGTCGACAACTTCCAGATTTATCTGCGCGAGCTGCGCCCGGACGATCTGGTCGGCTCCGCCGGTCTGTACCGTCTTAAGGAAGAGCTTTTGATCCGCGTCAATCAGGCGGTGGCCCCGCTGAAGATCAATGACGTGCTGTTCAAGGAAATGTTGATCCAGTGACCAGTCGAGGCGCGTATGGCGGATAATCCCGAAGACGGCGCGGCCTGGGCCGGCGGCGACGGTGGCGATGACGCTGGCGGCGGCTCCACCCGGATTCTGAATCAGGACGAAATCGACAGTCTTCTTGGCTTTGACGCCAGTGTAGAGGAAGACGCCGATAAGGCCGGTATTCGCGCGATCATCAACAGCGCGCTGGTCTCCTATGAACGTCTGCCGATGCTGGAGGTGGTGTTCGACCGCCTCGTGCGTCTGATGACGACGTCCTTGCGCAACTTCACCTCCGACAACGTCGAAGTCTCGCTCGACAATATTACCTCGATCCGTTTCGGCGATTACCTGAACTCGATTCCGCTGCCGGCCATCCTCAGCGTGTTCCGCGCGGTGGAGTGGGATAACTACGGTCTGCTGACGGTCGACAGCTCGCTCATCTATTCCATCGTCGACGTGCTGCTCGGCGGTCGCCGCGGTACGGCGGCGATGCGTATCGAAGGTCGTCCGTATACCACCATCGAACGCAACCTCGTCGAGCGCATGGTCAACGTCGTGCTCGACGACATGCGCGCCGCCTTCGAGCCGCTGGCGCCGGTCAACTTCTCCTACGACCGTATCGAGACCAATCCGCGCTTCGCCACCATCGCCCGCCCAGCCAATGCGGCAATTCTTGCCCGCCTGCGCGTGGATATGGAAGACCGCGGCGGTCGTCTGGAACTGCTGCTGCCCTATGCCACCCTGGAGCCGGTTCGCGAACTGCTGCTCCAGATGTTCATGGGCGAAAAGTTCGGCCGTGACTCGATCTGGGAAAACCATCTGGCCACGGAGCTGTGGTCGACGGATGTGGAAATCGAAGCTGTGCTGGACGAACAGGTCATGACTCTCGGACAGGTGATGAACCTGGAGGTGGGTAAAACCATTATGTTCAACGCCACGCCAGAGTCCGTGATTATGATGCGTTGCGGCGGTATCTCGATGGTCGAGGGCCGCATGGGCCGCATGGGCAACAATATCGCCGTCAAGATCGATCGGACGCTGAAGAATCTGGGAGGTGTGTGATGACGCTGACCCTCATGGTGGAGATCGTTGTCGCCGTATTGCTGCTGGTCACGCTGGCCATCTCGCTGGTGCTGAACCGGCGGCTGGGCAACCTGCGCGCCAACCAGGATGAGATGCGCCGCCTGATCGGCGACTTCGACAAGGCGCTGACCAAGGCGCGGCAGGGCCTGGCCGAACTGAAGACCGCTTCGGCCACCGTCGACACCGCGCATGAAGAACGTATGAAAGCAGCCAAGACGCTGCGTGACGAACTCGGCTTCATGATCGAGACCGGCGACCGGCTGGCGGATCGTCTGGCCGGCGAGGCCAGCGGCAACCGCGCCGCGCGGCAGGACCGTCCGGCCGCGGCCGAGCGCATGGTATCCGACCGCGCTGGCATCGAGCGTGTGCTGGAGCGTGCGGCGATGGAGCGGCCCGAGATGCGCAATGGCAATGGCGCCACCAACGGCGCCGGGGCGCCCGTCACGCCATTCCCGCCGAAGAAGCCGTCGATTCCGCCCATGCCGTCTTCGGCTGGCGGCAATGCCCGCGATTTCAAGATCGAACCGCGTTCCGAAGCCGAGCGTGAATTGCTGATGGCGCTGAGGCAGGCGCGATGAATGCTGCGGCACAGGGTCCCGTGACTGCGAACCGGCGCTCGCTCGCCGGCCGCGTGCGGATTCTGCCGCTCACCATTCTGGCGGTCGCGCTGCTGCTGGGGCTGAAAATCGGTGCGCTGTGGCAGGGCAGGGCGGAGCTTTTCGTCACGCCGGCCGGCGCGCAGCAGGGCCAGCCGACGCAGACGCCGATGCAACAGGCCCAGGCCGAGGCGCAGCGGACATCGCAACAAGTGCCTGCACAACAGGCGCCGACACAGTTGACTCCCGCGCCGGCGCAGATGGCCCAGGCAACGCCGCCTGCCGCGGCCACAGCGCAGCAGCCCTCTGCACAATCCGGCGCACAGCAGGGCACGCGCCCGTCCTCCAGCATCCAGTCGCTGGCCGACAAGGATCCGACCACCTTCACCCGCGCCGAGATTGATCTGCTCGCCAACCTCGCGCAGCGTCGCGACCAGATCGAGCAGCGCGCGCGTGAGATCGATTTGCGTGAAAGCCTGCTGGCGGCTGCCGAGAAGCGGCTGGATGAGCGCATTGCCGAGATCAAGAAACTGGAAGCCAGCGTCAAGCAGATCGTGCAGCAGTACGACAAGCAGGAAGAGCAGAACCTGCAGGGCCTGGTGAAGGTCTACGAGAATATGAAGCCGAAGGATGCCGCGCGCATCTTCGAAAAGCTCGAGCCCAACGTGCTGCTCGGTGTGGTCGAGCGTATGAAGGAGGCCAAGCTGGCCGCCTTGCTGGCCGAGATGGCGCCGCAGACGGCGCAGGACATCACCGTGCGCCTGGCGACCCGCAAGCAGATTCCGCCCAGCGTGCGCGCCGGCGTGGAAAGCCAGTTGCAGGCGGCGCCCGCAACGACCGCGCCTGCAGGCGGTGCCCAGCGCGTTCCGGTGACACCCGCCCAGCCCCAGACTCAGCCCGCCACCGGCGCCGCGCCGGCCCAGCGCCCGGCTGCCGGCGGCTGAAAACACGGTTAATCAGAGGTTAACCCCTTACTATATTTCAGAAAACGCGGTGTTGCCCGCTTTGGCATCCGTGTTAAAATCCACATCGTGAAGGATTAAGTGCGCCAGCCCAGAATGCGGCCGGCGCCCATCGTCACTGCCGCAGGAGGCGAGCAAGGATGGCTATCGATCTCTCAGTACTGATCTCGGGCGCGTCGACGACGACGTCGACCATGTCGCCCATGGCAATGTACAAAAAGCTGCAAAAGGTCGCGGAAGAGAATTCCGGCGCCAGTGAAGTCGAGCAGGCCAAGGCAAAGGCTGACGCAGCGACGCGCGAAATCGACAATGCCGCCATCCGTGTGCGCAACAAGCAGTACAAGCTGCAAAACGCACAGGTGCAGGACGACACTTTCTACTACAAGAACCGCGTCGCTACCGCGACCACCGTCGACGAGCTGATCAACGACGATCGCTTTCTCAAGGTGTTGGCCTATGCCAACGGTTTCGAGGATATGTATAACGGCGACCGTCAGCGTCTGCGCGACATCCTGCGCAGCGACATGACCGATCCCAATTCCGTCGCGCGTACCGGCTCGGTGAAGGAACTCGAACTGGCTCTGAAATACAATTTCGGCGCCAGCGGCGATCAGTATGACGTGAATGGCAACCTGGTCACGGTCACCGACGATGGCAAGCTGACCAATACCGGCGAGGGAACCGCGCTGGCGGCCGGTCTCGCCAAGTTGCGTGGGCTGGTGATCGATCCGAACGGGAATGCCGCGATTGATCCTGACACCACCAAGCTGGTTCTCACGGCGGGGCCCTCGGCCAGCGACACCACCATTTATTCCCGCAGCCAGACCAAGGCGCTGCTCCAGGAAAAAACCGCTCCCGAGGAGTCGGGCCTCAACAAGGTTTATGAATTCGACGGTGCGGAATTCCAGAGGTTCCGTGAACGCAAGGACGTCCAGAAGGAGATCGAGTACTTCAAGGAGAATATCGGCTCGGTCGAGACGGTCGACGAATTCTTTGAAAGCCGGAACCACCGCCTGCTGAAATTCGTGCTCTCGGCCTACGATCTCGAGAGCGAGGCGCAGTATCCGGGCAAGATCCGCAAGATCCTTGAAAGCGACCTGACCGATATTGATTCACTGGCCAACCGGTTCAAGGATCCGCGGTTCCTGCAATTGACCAAGGATCTCAATCTAAATGCCACGGGCATGACCAGGCTGAAGCTTGCCAGCACGGCCGAGGACCTGGCCACGCGCTACGAGCGCATCGCTTATGAAAAGAATCTGGATGAGCAGGCGCCCGGCGTGCGTGCTGCCATCGAGTTCAACCGGCGCATCAAGGATGTCACCCTGACGTCCCAGCTGCTCGGCGACACGGTGATGCGCGAAGTGATCACGGTGGCGAACAACATCCCGAAGGAAATCGCCTATCAGGAAGTTGAGAGCCAGGTGACGGCGGTGGAGCGCAAGGTCGATCTGAATTCGCTGAAGAGCGACCAGAACGAGATCGAAAAGATGGTCATGCGCTATCTGACCTTCAAGGATGGCGGTTTTACCGGCGCATCCTCCAAGAGCTACCTGACCAACCTGTTCGGCTAGGCTTTCCGGGGCATTCGGGCTAATGATCGGCATGGCCATTGACTGGTCCATGCCGATTCTCGTCGTCGACGACCATCGCACCATGCAGGCGATCGTCGCCCATCAGCTGCGCGACCTCGGCTTTCACAGCATCGATACCGCAGGCGATGCCGTCACTGCCCTGACCATGCTGGCGCAGCGGCGCTACGGTCTGATCCTCTCCGACTGGAATATGGAGCCGATGAGCGGCATCGCCCTGCTGGAAAGCCTGCGACGCGATCCGGACTATGCCGCAGTGCCCTTCATCCTGGTGACCGCCGAAAGCCGGCCGGAGAATGTGCTGCTGGCCCGCCGGCTCGGCGTGGATGGCTATCTGGTCAAACCCTTCGACCGGGCCGGGCTGAAGGCGAAACTTTCGGTGGTGCTGGGCGCGTTCTGATCTCACCCCAGAAGGCGGCAATCCGTCCGATCTCGCCGTAAGAACAATCTGTTAACGGTATCGCCTTATCCTGCGAGGCTCTTATAATCCGCCTGCCGGGATCGCGAGTCTTCCAGCGCGTCTTTCCCGGGCGGATCGAATGACAGGCGCAGACAGGGAGTATGGCGACAGGGCGCGGCAGAAACGAGAGCAGGGTTGCCGGCCTTTTCGTGACCGGCGCCATAGGTCTTGCCTTGTCTGTTTCCCAGCCGGGCTCGACCAGCGCGCAGCAGGCCAATACGCCGCCAGCCGGTACGCAGCAGCCGTCCCCGCCCGCGGTGACGCAGCCCCCTGCACCGGCAACTGTGCCAACAACTGCGCCGGTGCGGCTGCGGGCCGGCGAACATCCCACCTATACCCGACTGGTCTTCGACTGGCCTGAGCGGGTCGACTTCACGGCCAATGCCGAAGGCCAGCAGGTCAGCGTGCGCTTCGAGCGCAACACGCCGATCGATCTCGGCCGGCTGGTGCAGTTCCCGCCGCGCGGCATCAGCGGCCTGGCCGTGCGGAACGACGGCACCGCCAGCATCTTCAGCTTCACCATGAGTGACGGCAGCAGCCTGAAATCCTGGCGCGACGGCGCCAAGGTTGTGCTCGATGTGAACCGCTCGGCTGAAGCCAAGGCGCCAGAAACACCGAAGGCCGAGACGCAAAAGGCCGAGACACCAAAAGTCGAGGCACCGAAGCCGGCCGAGCCAGCGCGGCCGGCGCAAACCCAGATGCCGGCGCCCGCCCAAAGTCAGGCACAGGCTGCACCGCCAGCTGCCGCCGCCGCTGCGCCGCCGCGGCTCTCTACCGGACAGCCTGCGCCGCCACCTGCGGCCGCTGCGGCCCCGACTCCCGCCGCCGTGCCGGCTCCCGCTGTGCCGGCTCCCGGTCAGCCGCCTGCGACGCCGCCGCGCAACACCGCAGTTGCACCGCAGGCCAATACAACGCCGGCTGCGCCGCAACAGCCCATGGCTCCGGCAGCCGCACCGGCCAGCAACGGCGTGCCGCTTGCCGCGCCGGTGGCCGGCGTCGGCACTGCGCCGCTCGGCACGTTCATGCCAGCCCCGATCACCGATCGCCTGAGCGGCCCGCCGCTGGTGCCGGCCGTGGATTCCACGCGCACCGGCCCGCTGCTGAATTTCCCCTGGACGCGCCCGGTCGCGGTCAGCGCCTTCATGCGCAATGGCATGCTGTGGATCGTGTTTGATCGCGATGCCGTCGTCGACCTGCGGCCGATCACCACGCGCGACTGGGGTGGCGCGATCAACGGCATCGAACAGCTGCCGGTGCCGGGCATGACTGTACTGCGGCTCAGTGTGCCGAGTTCGACCACCGCGACCTTTGCCCGTCGCAATGCCGGCTGGCAGGTCAGCATCAACACCCTGCAACCCGAACAGCTGGTGGCGCGCGAAACCGCGCCCGGCGCCATTCCGGAAGATCCCAATGCTCTGCGGGCGCGTCTGCCCGAGATCGATGTGCGTCGTCAGCTCGATGCCGATGGCGGCGCGAAACTGTTCTTCGCCGCCAACGATCCTGGCACCGAACTCAGCGTACCGGACCCGGATACCGGCGACCGCCTGGTCGTGATCCCGTTTGCCGGCGCGAATGCCGGCGTGCCGGCGCGGCGCGATTTCATCGAACTGAGCGTGCTGCCCAGCTTCCAGGGCTTTGCCGTGCAGCCCAATACCGACAACCTGATCATCAGCCGCTTCCCGCGCGGCGTAGAGATCGGCACGCCGAATGGCCTGTCGCTGTCGGCGCCGCGCGGCGTCAATCCGCGCAGCGGCACCATCGATATCCTGCAGTTCAGCGAATGGCGCCGCGTCGACGGCGCAACCTATTCCGAGCAGGAGGAAAACCTGCTGCGCCGCCTCGGCGTGAGCAGTGCGAACCAGCGTCAGCCCGCGCGTCTTGCGCTGGCGCAGTTCTATTCCGCCAACGACATGCAGCCCGAAGCGCTGGGCGTTCTGGCCAAGGCGCGCGCGGAACAGCCCGATCTTGAGCGCGACAAGCTGTATCGTGCGCTGCGCGGCATCGCCTATCTGCGCCTCGGTCGGCTGACCGATGCTGCCAACGACCTCGAGTCCAAGGTTTTCGACGACGATCCCGACGTGCTCGCCTATCGCGGCATGCTCGCCGCCGAACGCGATGACTGGCCGTCGGCGCGACGTGCCTTCTCGCTGGCCGGCGCTGCGGTAGCGAAATTCCCACCGGAGCTGCGCGCCGCCTTGCGCCTGACCATGGCGCGCGCCTGGCTTGCCGGCGGCGACGTGAATGCAGCAACGGCGGAGCTGCGCGCGCTCGACAGCGACACGCTCAGCCGTGGCCAGGAAGCTGAGGGCAATTACATCCGCGGCCTGTTGGCCGATGCCACCAACAAGCCGGAAGAGGCGATCCGCTTCTTCGACATGGCGTCTGGCAGCGGTGATCGCCGTGCGCGCGCCTTGGCGGAATTCGCCAAGACCGAGATGATGCTGAACCGCAAGCTGATCAACACGCAGCAGGCGATCGAGCGTCTTGATTCCCTGCGCTTCGCCTGGCGCGGCGGCCCGTATGAATTCAACCTGCTGCGGCGCCTGGGCGAGTTGCAGTTCGCCGTTGGCGACCTGCGCAGCGGCATTACGACCTTCCGCCAGATCGTGAAGTATTTCCCGAAATCGCCGGAAATGCCGCTGCTGTCCAAGCAGATGAGCGACGAATTCGCCAAGCTGTTCCTCGATGGCGGCGCGCAGTCGCTGCCGCCGCTGGTGGCGCTTGCGCTGTATTATGATTATCGGGAACTCACCCCGGTCGGCCCGGAAGGCGACGAAATCATCGGCAAGCTGGCGGATCGCCTCGTCTCGGTCGATCTGCTCAACCGTGCCGCCGAACTGCTGGAACACCAGATCCAGTATCGCCTGCGCGGCGAAGCCCGCGCCCGCACCGGCGCACGGCTCGCGGTGGTCTATCTGCTGGATCGCAATCCCGATGCGGCGCTGAAATCGCTGCAGGGCACCAATGCGCAGAATCTGTCGCCGGCCCTGCAGCAGGAGCGCCGCCTGCTGGAGGCGCGCGGTCTGGGCGATCTCGAGCGGTTCCCCGAGGCACTTAATCTGCTGGGCCAGGACCAGTCGCCCGATGCCTTGGCGTTGCGCGCCGAACTGCACTGGCGTGCCAAGGACTGGGTGGCCTTCGCGCGTGTCGCCGGTTTGCTACTGGGCAATCGCGCCGCCGATCCCACGCCGCTGAACGCGGACGAGCGCAAGCTGGTGCTGCAACTCGCCGTCGCCCATGCGCTCAGCAACGACACGGCCGGGCTGGATGCTTTGCGTCGCAGCTACGAGCCGCGGTTGCGCGATACCCCGGATGCCGAGACCTTCACTGCGGTTGTGAGTTCGGTGTCGCGCAATGCCAGCGATCCGCGCCAGCTGGCGGCAACAATCGCGCAGGTCGGGCAGTACGAAGCCTTCATGGGCCGCTATCGTGATCGCGTCGCCAAGGGCGGCCTCAGCGCGATCAACTGACGGTCGGTATCGATCAGACGCCACCCTCAGGGCGGCGTCAGCGCGTTATGAAACTCTCGACCAGTGCGGCGCAGACCAGGTTCCAGCCGTCCACCAGCACGAAGAAGATCAGTTTGAACGGCAGTGAGATCATCACTGGCGGCAGCATCATCATACCCATCGACATCAGGACGCTGGCCACCACCATGTCGACCACAATGAAGGGAATGAACAGCAGGAAGCCGATCTCGAAGGCGCGCTTCAGTTCGCTGATGATGAAGGCGGGGATCAGCACGCGCAGCTGAATCTGCTCGGGCGTGGCCGGCGGCGCGGCATTGGCAAAGCCGCTGAACAGCGCCAGATCCTTCTCGCGCACATGATTGCGCATGAATTCATGGAACGGCGCCACCGAGCGGTCGAAGGCGGTGCGCTCGTCGATCTGTTCCTCGATCAGCGGCTGCACGCCTTCATTATAGGCGCGCTCAAGATACGGCTGCATGATGAAGAAGGTGAGGAACAGCGCCAGACTCATCAGCACGGTATTGGGCGGCGTGCTCTGCGTGCCCATGGCGCTGCGCAGGATCGACAGCACCACCACGATACGCACGAAGCTGGTGATGACGACAAGGATCGAGGGCGCCAGCGCCAGTACCGTGGTCAGCGCGACCAGCTGGATCACGCGCCCCGTGATCGTGCCGCCCTGGCCCAGATCGATATTGACCGACTGCGCCAGCGCGGCCGGCACCATCAGCAGCACTGCCACCAGGCCAAGGCCGAGCGACCAGGGCAGGGCGCGCCGGCAGTCGGCCAGCAGCACGGCGAATCTTTGACGCATCATCGCGGACATCAGCGGTCCTGCCCCGGCTTGTCGCGGCCCGGAACACGCAGCGTCGGCCAGCCGCCAGAGTCTTCTGTTGCCATCGGCGAAGCCGGACGACGCGCTGCGCCTGCACCTGCCGCGGGGGCGACATCGGAAGTGCCGGTTTTCGCGATAGGAATATTGCTCTCGATCACCAGATCGCCATGCGTGCCGACCAGCAGCAGATGTTCGGTATCGTCGCGGCGCACCAGCACCAGCCGGCGCGTGCCGTCGACCGGCGCGTTCTCGACCACGCCGATGCGCTGGCCCGCGCGCCATTTCGCGCCGCGCGAGGTGGCGCCGGACAGGGCGCGCGCACCGTAATAAAACAGCGCCAGCAGCAGCAGCAGGGCGCCGAAGGCGAGAGCGACTTGGGTGAAGTTGATGTTGTCCATACCGCCTGTCCCTGGTTGGGCGCTACTCTGGTGGCGGGCCGCGAGTCGGGTCAAGCCAATCGGCCGCCAGCCCGAACCGGGGCTCAGGTGCCGGGTTCACGGCCCTGTGTGCGATAGATATAACTGAGGATCTCGGCCACCGCGGCGAAAGCCTCGAGCGGGATCAGGGCATCGATATCCAGCTTGGACAGGATTTCGACCAGGTCGGAATCCTTATGGACGCTGACGCCGTTATCCAGGGCGATTCTGACGATCTGCTCGGCGATAAACCCTTCGCCGGTCGCCACCACGCGCGGCGCATCTTCATGCTCGGTCTCATAACGGAGCGCCACCGCCTTCTGCTTTGGCGGTTTTCCGGTATTTTGTGGTGGTTTCTCGGCCAAGCTGCGTCTGACTCGGTGGTTGAAAAGTTGCCCGCTGCGGCATCCTATCACGGTCAGGGGTTAACCGAATCTTTAGACCCCGGAGTCAGCCTGCACCCAGTGGAAAAGCCCTCCCGCGGCCTGTTCAGGTCCGGGGCGGAAGAGCGTTTTAAGGGTCGGCATGGATCTCGACAAGATCAACCTGGTCAAGGCGATTACCCGGCGGATGGACTGGCTGGGCGAACGCCAGCGCGTGCTCGCCGAGAATGTCGCCAATGCCGATACCCCGGGTTACAAGCCCAAGGACCTGAAGCAGGTCAGCTTCAGCGAACTGGTGCGCGGCAGTCAGCTGTCCGGCGGCGTGGCCGCCACCCAGGCCGGCCATTTCCGCGGCCTGGCCGGGCGCAGCAGCGACGGCTGGCGCAACAGCACGGCAAAGGGCTATGAAACCTCGCCGAATGGCAACGCGGTCAATCTCGAGCAGCAGATGATGAATGTTGCCGAGACCCAGGCCGAACACGGATTGATGACCAACCTTTATCGCAAGCAGGTCGGTATGCTGCGTAAGGCGTTGGGCAACCGCCAGGGCTGAGGCCCGGGCTCACAGGATAGCGACGGAGACGGCGCATGGAACTCAAGAACGCAATGCAGATTTCGGCCTCGGGCATGCGCGCCCAGGGCGAGCGTCTCAAGATCATTTCCGAAAATCTCGCCAACTCGGACTCGCTCGGCAAGACGCCGGGCGCCGATCCCTATCGCCGCAAGGTCGTCTCCTTCAAGTCGGAGCTGGACCGCGCGCTGGGTGCCAATCTGGTCAAGGCGCAGAAGCCGCAGCATGACCGGTCGGATTTCGAGCTGAAATACGATCCGGGCCATCCGTCGGCCAATGCGGACGGCTATGTAAAGATGCCGAACGTGAAGTCGATCGTGGAAATGGCCGACATGCGCGAGGCGCAGCGCACCTACGAAGCCAACCTGAACGTGATCGACTCGGCCAAGGCGATGCTCAATCGCACCGTCGATCTGTTGCGTCAGTAACCTTTCCCGCGGAGGCTTGAGCCATGGCTGATTTACGCATTGCCGATACGCTGGGTCTGGGCAAGGTCCTGGGCGGCGCCGACGCCAGCAAGGTCAAGGGCAGCGGTGGCGGCTTCGGCGAAATGCTGAGCGAAGCCCTGCAGGATACCGTCAACGCGCAGAAGACCGCCGAGGCCACCTCGGTCAAGGCGGTGAACGGCAAGGCCGACGTGACCGATGTGGTGACGGCCGTGACCAATGCCGAAATCGCGCTGGATACGGTGGTCGCGGTGCGTGACCGCGTGATCAACGCCTACCAGGAAATCATGCGCATGCCGATCTGATCCGCGCTCTGGGAGAGTCTCTCGGGCGGATCGGAGCAATAATCTTTACTCTCCCCAGTGCGGAACCCCGGGCTGGGCTGGGGTAATGGCGCGCAATCGGGTAAGATCGGCGGCGGAGACCGAATCGATGACGGCCGTCGAAGTCACAGACGTTATGCGCGAAGCCATCTGGGTGCTGCTCAAGGTAGCCGGCCCGGCCATGATCGTGAGTCTGGTGATCGGCCTGATCATCTCGCTGTTCCAGGCGGTGACCCAGCTGCAGGAACCGACGCTCACCTTCGTTCCGAAAATCGTGGCCATCTTCGGCGCCCTGATCCTCACCATGCCCTTCATGATCGGCACGATGGTGACCTTCATGGAGCATCTGGCCCAGAGAATCGCCGGCCTGGAGTAAGCCGCGGTGCTGCAGGACATTGTCGCCGGCAACGTCTATGCCTTTCTGCTGATCTTCAGCCGCCTTGGCTCGGCCATGATGGCGCTGCCGGGCGTCGGCGAGAATTCGTTCCCGGCGCGGTTTCGCCTCACCGTAGCACTGTTGATGTCCGGTCTGGTCGTGCCGGTGATCGGGCCCACATTGCCGCCGCTGCCGGCGCAGCCGATGCATGTGGCCTTCCTGGTCATCACCGAGATCGGCTTCGGCATCGCGCTGGGCATCATGATCCGGCTGCTGATGTCGGCCATGCATGTGGCCGGCACGGTGATCGCGCTGCAGGCCGGCCTGGCCTCGGCCATGCTGTTCGATCCCGCCCAGGGCGGCCAGAGCGTGGTGGTGTCCAGCGCACTGGTCTTCATGGGCATCGTGCTGGTCTTCGTCACCGATTTGCACCTGCTCAGCCTGCAGGCGGCCTTCGACAGCTATACGCTGTTTCCACCGATGCAGGCGCCGGCCTTCGGCGATTTCGCCACCACGGCGGTCAAGATGGTCAGCGAGGGCTTCGCGCTCGGCATGCGGATGGCGGCGCCCTTCATTGTCTACGGCATCGTCTTCAACGTGGCGCTCGGCCTGCTCAACCGCCTGATGCCGTCGCTGCAGATTTTCTTCATCATGCAGGCGCCGCAGATCGCATTCTCGCTGGTCGTGCTCGGGCTGTCGCTCGGCGCCATCGGGCTGGTATTCACCGGGCATCTCGAGGAACACATCGCTCAGTTCCTCGTGAAGCGGTAGGAGGAAGGGCATGTCGGAAGACGCTGACCCAGAATCCAAAACCGAAGACCCTTCCGGGAAACGACTTCAGGACGCAGTCGAGAAGGGCAACGTCGCCAAGTCGATGGAAATCGGCTACTGGTTCACCTTCCTGGCGGCCAGTATCGCGCTGTGGATGCTCTCCGACACGCTCACCAGCCGCATTGTGTCCTCCACCACGATTTTCTTCAGCCAGCCGCATCTGATCCCGATCGATCCCAGTCATCTGGCCCGCATCACCGTCGATGTCACGCTGGCGATCGGCCTGGCGCTCGGGCCGATCATCGGGCTTTTCGTGATCGCCAGCGTGGGCGCCAGCCTGCTGCAGAATCCGTTTCACGTCAGTCTCGAAAAGATCAAGCCGGATTTCAACAAGCTGTCGCCGATGGCCGGCCTGAAGCGCATGATCGGCGTGCAGAACATGGTCGAGTTCGTCAAGAACATCATCAAGATTTTGGTGATTGGCGGCATCCTGCTGGTCATTCTGCTGCCCGAACTCGATGAGCTTGAAGTCCTGATCGACCTCGATCTCAGCGTCGTGCTGCCGCTCTGCCTCAAGATCGTCGCCAAGCTGGTCGGTGCGCTGCTCGGCATCATGTTCGTGGTGGCCGTCGCCGACTATCTGTACCAGCGCTACAACTACATGAAGAACCTCCGCATGACCAAGCAGGAGGTCAAGGAAGAGTATAAGGAGATCGAAGGCGACCCGCATATCAAGGCGAAGCTGCGGCAGTTGCGCATCCAGCGTTCACGCCAGCGCATGATGGCGGCCGTGCCGAAGGCCAGCGTGGTGGTCACCAACCCGACGCATTTTGCTGTCGCGCTCAAATATGAGCAGGGGCAGTCGGAGGCTCCGATCGTGGTGGCCAAGGGCGCCGACAACATCGCCTTCCGCATCCGCGAGATTGCCACCCAGAACGAGGTGCCGATCGTGGAGAATCCGCCGCTGGCCCGCGCGCTCTACAAGGTGGAGCTGGAGCAGGAAATACCGGTCGAGCATTTCCGTGCGGTGGCCGAGGTGATCTCCTACGTCATGAAGCTGAAGGACGGCATCCAGAGCAAATACGACCCCAAGGTCGAGACGGTCGAGGACTAGGTGGGCGAGGAATGAACCCGTCATGGCGCTGAGCTTTGCATCGCTGATCGGATCGCCGCGTCGCCGTGCCGCCTGGCTGCTGGCCGAGGCGAGCCCCTTTGCGCGCGCCATCACGCGCGGCCACGAGCTGCTGGCCGACAACACCAATTACCGCGTGCTGGCGGCGCGGCTGGGCAACGAGGGCGGCCATGCCCCCGATGTGCTGCTCGGTCGCGAGATCGGCAATGCCGAGATCATCGCGCGGCTCCAGAGTTTGCTGCCGCTCGGCCGTGCCGTGCAGGAAGACATTGCCGTCCATACCGCGGCCGGCGTGGTGTCGCTCCGGGTTACCGCGATGCAGGCGCCGGGCTCGATCTCGGGCGGGCGCAGCTGGGTGATCTGGGATATCCAGGAAGTGGCCGACAATGCCGCGGCCCTGGTGGCGGTGCGCCAGCAGCGCGACGAACTCGCGGCCTTTATCGACAACGCGCCGGTCGGGCTTTATTCGGTGGCGCCCGATGGCCGCTTCCTGTTTGCCAATCGCACTTTTGCGGCCTGGCTCGACGGCGTGCCGGAACAGCTGGTCGGCAGCGATCTGCTGCTCGCAGATGTGCTGAGCCATGCCGAGGCGCGCGAGAACGAGGCGATGACGCCGGACTGGCCGGGTGGCGAGGCCAAGCTGCGCTCGCTGCCCGCCGAACATGGCGCCGACCCCGGCCATGCCGCGCGGCTGCGTCTGGTCAGCGTCAGCCAGACCGTCGTGCCGGATGCCGACGGCAATCCGCTGCGCTACAGCGCGGTGGTGCATGATCTCGGGCTCGAATTGCGGCAGCGCGGCACACTGCGTCCGGTCGAGGCCGAGTTCCGCCGCTTCTTCGACCAGGCGCCGATCGGCATCCTGGTGCTCGATTCTTCCGGTACGATCCGCGAGGCCAATGCCGCCTTCGCCCAGCTCTGCGGCCGCGACGACTGGCTCGGCCAGCGGCTTGCGGCATTGGTACGGGAAGAAGATGCGCTGGCGCTGGCGCGGCATCTGGTGGCGCTGCGGCGTGGCGAAATCTTCAGCCGCGCGCTGGAAGTGCGTCTTGCCGGCCCGCGCGAACGCGTGGTGGAAGTGTTCGCTGCATCTTCGGCCGAGCGCGAGGACGGGCAGTCGGCGCAGCTGGTCTATCTGGTCGACACCACGGACCAGCGCAGCCTGCAGACCCAGTTCCATCAGAGCCAGAAGATGCAGGCGGTGGGGCAGCTTGCCGGCGGCATCGCACATGACTTCAACAACCTGCTCACCGCGATGATCGGTTTCTGCGACCTGCTGCTGCAGCGGCACCAGCCGGGCGACCAGTCTTTCGCCGACATCATGCAGATCAAGCAGAATGCCAGCCGCGCCGCCAACCTGGTGCGCCAGCTGCTGGCGTTTTCGCGCCAGCAGACGCTGGTGCCCAAGGTGCTGGATATCACCGACGTGCTGGCCGATCTGCGCAACCTGATCGGCCGCCTGATTGGCGAGACCATCACGCTGAAAATGGTGCATGGCCGCGACCTCGGCCTGGTCAAGGTCGATCAGGGCCAGCTTGAGCAGGTGATCATCAATCTGGCGGTGAATGCGCGCGATGCCATGGCCGATGGCGGCGAACTGAAAATCCGCACGCGCAATCATGCGGTCGAGCAGCCGACCCAGCTGGGCGCCGAAATCATTCCGGCCGGCGATTATGTGGCCATCGAGGTCACCGATACCGGCCACGGTATCGCGCCGGAGAACATGGCCAAAATTTTCGATCCCTTCTTCACCACCAAGGTCGTGGGTGCGGGCACCGGTCTTGGCCTCTCCACCGTCTACGGCATCATCAAGCAGACCGGCGGCTTCATCCATGTGGTGAGCGAGCCGGGCGAGGGCGCCTGCTTCCGGCTGTATCTGCCGCGGCACCGCCCCAGCGGCGAGGACCTTTCCGTCGCGCGCGAAGATGCGCGACCCGACAGCCGTGACCTGACCGGCCAGGGCCTGGTGCTGCTGGTGGAAGATGAAGATGCCGTGCGCGCCTTTGCCGCCCGCGCGCTGCGCAACAAGGGCTATACGGTCATCGAGGCCGCCTCGGGCGAACAGGCGCTGGCCCTGCCGCCTGAACAGCTCGACCGGGTCGAGCTGCTGATTTCCGACGTCGTGATGCCCAATCTCGACGGCCCGACCCTGGCCGCCCAGCTGCGCAGCCGCCGGCCGGATTTGAAAATCCTGTTTATCTCCGGTTACGCTGAGGACAGCTTACGCACCAATATGGCGAAGTCGGCCGATGTAAATTTCCTTCCCAAGCCATTTTCGCTCGCCCAGCTGGCGGGGAAGGTCAAGGAAGTCATGGACGGCGCCAATTGAAAAACCGCGAATAGCAAGGGATTTGGGGATATAATCGCCCTGCGAGTGTCCAATCGTTAACGAGAGCACCCGGACTGCTTGCGTAAAACTGTGGAAAGATCAAAGTTTTTCATGGTTTTTGCCTTGCATTAGTGCAATTCTCCAACCCACCAGAATCGCCGCAGAGTTGCGGCGAGGGCAGGCGTATATCCGGGGCATAAAGCATCGGTTCGCTTGTGGGGCGGGGACGCTACGGGGTGGTTTCGGGGGTCGGTTCTTATTCGGCTGCACAGATTGCAGGCCTGACGGCCTCTGCGATCGACGAACTCACTACGTCTGATATCCAGTCGCTGAAGACCTCGCAGATCGCTGCGCTGTCTCAGGACGCCATTCAGTCACTCAACACCACGCAGATCGACGCGCTGAAAAGCGCGCAGATCAAGGCGCTCACGCCCACGCAATTGGGCTATTTCACCACCTCGCAGCTTGTCTTCGACGCGTCGCAGCTTTCAGTCCTGTCCGGTTCGCAGCTGAAGGCGCTGGGCACCACGATCAATTACCTCGATGCAGCCCAGATGGGCGCGCTCAAGGCGTCGCAGATCAAGGAACTGACCAGCACGCAGATCGCCGGCCTGCGGTCGAGCGATATTGCCGAGCTGACTGTTACGCAGATCAAGGCGCTGAGCAGCACCCAGGTCGCGGCTTTCGAGACCACGGATCTGAACGCATTCAGCACGGCGCAGTTCCAGGCGCTGGCCGGCACGCAGATCGCCGGTCTGAGCACGACGCAAGTCAGGGCGCTGAGCACCTCGCTGGTCGCTGCCCTGAACACGACGCAGACGCGTGGCTTGAGCGTCAGCCAGGTCGCACAGCTGAGTGAAGCCCAGGTCACCGAACTGAGTGGCGCGTCGATTGCCGCGCTGTCCGGCAACCAACTGAAGGCATTCAGTACCAGCAACCTGAATGCGCTCGATGCGACCCAGATTCGAGCGCTCTCGGCCGGCCAGATAGCAGCGCTGAGCGAGAGCCAGATAAAGGGCCTGAGGACCACGGACATCGCCGAGCTTGGCGAAGCGCAGCTGAAGGCCATGAGCCCGGCGCAGCTGCAGTCGTTGACCACGACGAATCTGAACGCGCTCAACACGACGCAAATCCGGTTCCTGGCGCCCAAGCAGATTTCGGCCCTGAGCGCGACGCAGATTGCTGGCCTGCAGGCCGCCGATGTTGCCGAGATGACCGCCGCGCAGATCAAGGCGCTGACGCCGGCTCAGTTGAAGAATCTCTCAACCACCAGCCTGAATGCGCTCAGTACCGCACAGGTGCAGGCAATAGGCCCCGCGCAGATACGGTCGCTGACGACCACGCAGGTTGCCGCGCTGAATGTCAGCGATATCGGCGAACTGACCGCGTCACAGGTCAAGGCGCTGTCGTCGACGCAGCTGCGTGCGCTGACAACCACCAACCTGAATGCATTCAGCGCGGTGCAGGCCCAGGCGCTGACCGGCAGCCAGATTGCCGCGCTCACCGACACGCAGATTGCGTCGCTCAACGTCAGCGATATCGCCGATCTGACGACTGCGCAGATCAAGGGCCTGACCGCGGGCCAGGTGGCGGCGTTTGAAACCACCGATCTCAACGCGCTCAGCCCGGCACAGCTCCAGGCGCTGAATGCAAGCCAGATCCGTGCGCTGACCGGGACGCAGATCCAGTCCCTGACCACGACGGCGATCGCCACCCTGACTGCGGCGCAGGCGAAGGGGTTGACGCCGGATCAGCTCGACGAGTTCAACCAGACCCAGATCCGGGCGCTGAGCGCTTCGGCCATCAGCGGCCTGACGGCCACCCAGATACGGTCGCTCAGCACGACCAACCTGAATGCGCTCGACGCGACCCAGACCGGGGCGTTGACCGCAGTCCAGACAAAGGCGCTGACCTCGACCCAGATCGCCAATCTGCGGACGACCGATATCGCCGAACTGACGGCCACCCAGCTCAAGGCCTTCGCCGGTACGCAGCTGCAGGCGCTGACCACCACGAACCTGAATGCGCTCAATACCACGCAGATGCAGGTTTTCGCCGCATCGCAGCTTGGCGCGCTGACCACGTCCCAGATTGCCAGCCTGCGCAGCGACGATATCGCCGAGATCGGTGCGTCGCGCATCAAGTCGCTGACGAAGACCCAGCTGCGTAGCCTGACCACGACCAATGTAAATGCTCTCAGCGGGGAGCAGATGCGCGCGCTCAGCGGGAACCAGTTCGGGGCGCTGACGGCGACGCAGGTTGCCGGTCTGGGCACGACGGATATCGCTGAACTCAGTTCGACCCAGATCAAGAGTTTCACGTCGACGCAGTTGCAGGCGCTCAGCACAACCAATCTGAACGCCCTGGATCCGCAGCAGATGCAGGCGTTGCAGGTGCGGCAGATCCGCATCCTGACCTCGACGCAGCTCGCGTCGCTGACAACGAGCGACATTGGTGAGCTGAGCACGTCGCAGATCAAAGGGCTGACCGCGACGCAGATCAGCGGCCTGACCTCGACGAACCTGAATGCGCTGTCCACGGCCCAGATTCAGTCGCTGACCATTCCGCAGATCAAGGCGCTGAGCATTGCGCAGGTGAAGAACCTGCGCACCAGCGACATGGGCGAATTCACGGTGTCGCAGATCAGGGCGCTGACCACCACGCAGGTCGCCGCGCTCGAGATCGCCGATATCAATGCCCTCAGCGCCGGTCAGCTCCAGTCGCTCACTGCCCAGCAGGTCAAAGTGCTGAGTCTGACCCAGCTGGGCGGCTTCAATTCCACCCAGGTGAACAGCCTCACGACCGCACAGCTCAGGGCGATGACCACGGCGCAGCGCAATGCGCTGGGCACCGCCGCCTTTGCCGAACTGACGGCCGAGCAGGTCAAGGCGCTGACGACCGCGCAGGTCGCCGCGCTGAATGAAACCCAGGTTGGCAGCCTGACCACGACCGCGCTGTCGGCCTTCTCGTCGACGCAGCTCGGCGCGCTGAATACCTCGGCCCTGAATGCGCTGACCCAGGAACAGGTCCAGGCGCTGGGTACGTCGCAGCTCGCCGGCCTGACCACGACGCAGATCGCCGGCCTGCGTACCACCGATCTTGGCGAACTGACGACCACGCAGATCGCCGGCCTGACCGCCGCGCAGGTCGGTGCGCTGACCACGACGCAGATTGCCGCGCTGTCCCCGACGCAGATCGGCGCGCTGGATGACGACGCGGTCGCCGCCCTGAATGCAACGCAGATCAAGGCGCTGACGACCGCGCAGATCGGTGCGCTGACCACGACGCAGATCGCGGCCCTCAGCACCACGGCGGTGGCCGCGCTGTCGACCACGCAGGTGGCGGCGCTGAGCACCACGAACCTCAACGCCTTCAACACGGCGCAGGCGCAGGCGCTGACCAGCTCGCAGATCGGCGCGCTGACCGGCACGCAGATTGCGGGCCTGCAGCCGGGCGATCTCGGCGAACTCGGCACTGCACAGGTGCAGGCGCTGACCGCAACGCAGGTCCAGTCGCTGTCGACCGCGCAGGTTCAGTCGCTGACCACGACGCAGATCGCCGGCCTGCGCACCACCGATATTGCCGAATTCGGCCCGTCGCAGATTGCGGCGCTGACCACCGCGCAGGTCGCGGCGCTCACTGAAAGCCAGATTGCCGGCCTGACGACCACGGCGATTGCCGGCTTCAGCCCGAGCCAGATTGCAGCGCTCAGCACCTCGGCCGTGAATGCCCTGTCGACCGCGCAGGTGCAGGCACTGACCGCCGCACAGGTGCAGGCGCTGACCGCGACGCAGATCGATGCTCTCCGTTCTGGCGATATCGCCGAACTGGGCACGACGCAGATCCGTGCCCTGACCGCGACGCAGATCGGCGCGCTGGACGAAACCCAGATCGCCGCCCTGAGCACCACCGCCATTGCGGCGCTCAGCACCAGCCAGATCGCGGCGCTCAGCACCACGGCGCTGAATGCGTTCAACACCGCGCAGGCGCAGGCGCTGTCGGCGACCCAGCTGCAGGCGCTGACCGGCACGCAGATCGATGGCCTGCGCGCCAGCGATCTCGCTGAACTCAACACCACGCAGATCCGCGCGCTGACCACCACGCAGATCGGTACGCTGGACGAAACCCAGATTGCCGGCCTGAGCACGACGGCCATTGCGGCGCTGACCACCTCTCAGATCGCGGCGCTCAGCACCTCGGCGCTGAATGCGTTCAATACGTCGCAGGCGCAGGCGCTGACCGCCGATCAGGTCGCGGCGCTGACCAATACGCAGATCAACGGCCTGCGCGCTGGCGATCTCGCCGAGCTGGGTAGAAGCCAGATCGGTGCGCTGACGGCGATGCAGGTCGGCAATCTCGACACCGCCGACCTGGCGGCGCTGGGCACCACCCAGGTGGCCGCACTCAGCACCACGGCGCTGAATGCGCTGTCGACCACGCAGACCCAGTCGCTGGGCACCGGGCAGATTGCGGCGCTGACCACCACGCAGATCGCCGGCCTGCGCACCGGCGATATTGCTGAACTGGATACGGCGCAGGTCCAGGCACTGACGGCGGCCCAGGTGCAGGCCCTGACGGCCGAGCAGGTCCAGGCGCTGAGCGGCACGCAGCTTGCCAGCCTGCGCGCCGAGGATATCGCTGAATTCGGCACCAGCCAGGTCCGCGCACTCACCGCATCGCAGATCGGCGCGCTGACCGAGACGCAGATTGCCGGCCTGGGCCCGGATGCGATTGCCGCGCTGACCACGACGCAGATTGCGGCGCTCAGCACCACGGCGCTGAATGCCTTCAATACCACGCAGACCCAGGCGCTGACGGCCGACCAGGTTGCGGCACTGACCACGAGCCAGATCACCGGCCTGCGCGCCAGCGACCTGACCGAACTTGGCACCGCGCAGATTGCCGGCCTGACCGCGACGCAGATCGGTGCGCTCAGCGCCACCGCACTGACCGGACTGACCAACACGCAGCTGCAGTCGCTCAGCACCACGGCGCTGAATGCCTTCAATACAACGCAGGCGCAGGCGCTGTCGGCCGGGCAGATCGCCGCGCTGACCACCACGCAGATCGCCGGCCTGCGCAACACCGATCTTGGCGAACTCACCACCGCGCAGATTCAGGCGCTGACCACCGCGCAGGCGCAGGCGCTGACCTCCGACCAGGTCGCCGCGCTGAGCACGAGCCAGATTGCCGGCCTGCGCGCCGAAGATATCGCCGAACTGGGCACCAGCCAGATCGCCGCCTTGACCGCGACGCAGATCGGCGCGCTGGATGAAACCCAGATCGCCGCGCTGTCCACGCAGCAGGTTGCCGCGCTCACCGGATCGCAACTGCGCGCACTCAGCACCACCGCGCTGAATGCCTTCAATACGTCGCAGGCGCAGGCGCTGGGTTCGGATCAGGTCGCCGCGCTGACCACGACGCAGATCGCCGGCCTGCGCGCCACCGATATCGCCGAACTGGGCACGGCGCAGCTCGCAGGCCTGACCACATCGCAGGTCGGCACGCTGTCTGAAACCCAGGTCGGCGCGCTGACGCCGTCCTCGGTTGCCGCCCTGACCGGCACGCAGCTCGCAGCGCTCACCACCACCGCGCTGAATGCGCTCGACAGCGATCAGGTACAGGCGCTCGCCGCCAGCCAGATCGCCGCCCTGACCACGACGCAGATCGGCGCGCTGCGCACGTCTGATATCGCCGAACTGACGGCCGACCAGGTTGCCGCGCTGACCACGGCGCAGTTGCAGGCGCTGGGCACCGTAAACCTGAACGCCTTCAACACCACGCAGGCGCAGGCACTGGGCACGACTCAGCTGCAGGCACTGACCACCGGCCAGATTGCCGGCCTGCGCGAGACCGATATCGAAGAACTGACCGACGCGCAGATCGGCGCGTTCACCACCGCGCAGATCGGCACGCTGAACGAAACCCAGGTCGGCGCGCTCAGGACGTCGGCGCTGTCTGGCCTGGCGGGTACCCAGGTCGCGGCACTGACCACCACGGCGCTCAATGCCCTGACCGAAACCCAGGTGCAGGCACTGTCGGGCGAACAGATTGCAGCGCTGACCACCAGCCAGATCGCCGGCCTGCGCGCGACCGATATTGCCGAGCTGAGCGCCGACCAGATCGCCGCGCTGACCACGGCACAGGTGCAGGCGCTGGGCACGGCGAACCTGAATGCGCTGAACACCACGCAGGCGCAGGCGCTGGGCGGCACGCAGATCGCGGCGCTGACCACTGCGCAGGTGGCCAGCCTGCGCAGCACCGATATCGCCGAACTGACGCCCGATCAGGTTGCGGCGCTGACCACCACTCAGATTCGCGCCCTCAGCACGACCAGCCTCAATGCGCTGAATGCGTCGCAGGCGCAGGCACTGACCTCGGAACAGGTCGCGGCGCTGACCACCCAGCAGATTGCCGGCCTGCAGGCCGCCGATCTCGCCGAATTCGGCAGCGCGCAGCTGCGCGCGCTCACCACCACGCAGATCGGCACGCTGAGCGACAGCCAGGTTGGCAGCCTGAGCACGGCGGCGCTCGGCGCACTGTCCGGCACGCAGATCGCGGCGCTCACCACGTCGGCGCTGAACGGCCTGAACACCGATCAGGTGCAGTCGCTCTCGGCCGAGCAGATCGGCGCGCTGACCACCACGCAGATCGCCGGCCTGCGCACCACCGATATTGCCGAACTGAGCGCCGATCAGGTCGCGGCGCTGACGGCCACGCAGCTGCAGGCACTGGGCACCGGTAACCTGAACGCGCTGTCGGCCACACAGGCCGGTGCGCTGACCACCAGCCAGATCGCGGCGCTGACCACGACGCAGATTGCCGGCCTGCGCACCACCGATATTGCCGAACTGAGCGCCGATCAGGTCGCGGCGCTGACCACGACGCAGATCCGCGCGCTCAGCACCACCAACCTGAACGCCTTCACCACCACGCAGGCGCAGGCGCTGACCACTGCGCAGATCGGCGCCCTGACCACGCAGCAGGTGTCCGGCCTGCGCGGCACCGATATCGCCGAACTGACCACCACGCAGCTACGCGCGCTGACCACCGCGCAGATCGGCGCGCTGTCCGAAGCGCAGGTCAGCGGCCTGAGCAACACGGCTTTGTCGGCACTGGCCGGCACGCAGATCGCGGCGCTCACCACCTCGGCGCTGAACGGCCTGTCGACCGCGCAGGTGCAGACGCTCTCGGCCGAGCAGGTCGGCGCGCTGACCACCACGCAGATCGCCGGGCTGCGCACCACCGATATCGGCGAACTCGATACCGACCAGGTTTCAGTGCTGACCGCCACGCAGCTGCAGGCGCTCGGCATCAATAACCTCAATGCCTTCACCCAGACGCAGGTGCTGGCGCTGACGTCGTCGCAGATCGGCGCGCTGACGACCACGCAGATCGCCAACCTGCGCACCACCGATATCGCCGAGCTGGGCACCACGCAGATCGCCGCGCTGACCACGGCGCAGGTGCAGGCGCTGGGTGTCACGAACCTGAATGCGCTCTCGACCGCGCAGACGCAGGCGCTCGGCACGACTCAGCTTCAGGCCCTGACCACCACGCAGGTCGCCGGGCTGCGCACCACCGAAATCGGCGAACTGACCGCCACGCAGATCGGCGCGCTGACCACCGCGCAGGTGCAGGCGCTCAGCACCACCAACCTGAACGCGCTGACCACGGCGCAAACCCAGGCGCTGGGCAGCGCGCAGATCGCGGCGCTGACCACGCAGCAGATCGCCGGCCTGCGCAGCACCGATATCGAAGAACTGACCACGGCGCAGGTCCAGGCGCTGACCACGTCGCAGATCGCCACGCTGAACGCGACCCAGGTCGGCGGACTGAGCACGCAGGATATCGCGGCGCTGTCGACCGCGCAGGTGGCCGCGTTCAGCACCGCGGCGCTGAATGCCCTGACCACCAGCCAGACCCAGGCGCTGAGCACCAGCCAGATTGCCGCGCTGACCACCAGCCAGATCGCCGGGCTGCGCAGCACCGAGATCGGCGAACTGACCGCCACGCAGATCGGCGCGCTGACCTCGGCGCAGGTGCAGGCGCTCAGCACCGCCAACCTGCAGACCCTGAGCACGACGCAGACCCAGGCGCTCGGCACCACGCAGGTGCAGGCGCTGACCACCACGCAGGTCGCCAGCCTGCGCACCACCGATATCGCCGAGCTGGCCACCAGCCAGATCGCGGCGCTCACCTCGGCGCAGGTTCAGGCGCTCGGCAGCACCAATCTGAATGCCTTCACCACGACGCAGACCCAGGCGCTCGGCACAACGCAGATCCAGGCGCTGACCACCACGCAGATTGCCGGGCTGCGCACCACCGATATCGACGAACTGACCACGACCCAGCTGGGCGCGCTGACCGCCACGCAGATCGGCACGCTGAATGCCACCCAGGTCGGCGCGCTGACGCCGACGGATATTGCGGCGCTGGCCACCACGCAGATCGCCGCCCTGACCAGCACGGCGCTGAATGCCCTGAACGGCAACCAGGTCGCGGCGCTGAGCACGGCGCAGGTGCAGGCGCTGACCACCACGCAGATCGCCGGGCTGCGGACGACCGAGATCGGCGAATTCAGCACCACGCAGATCGCGGCGCTGACCACCGCACAGGTCCAGGCGCTCAGCAGCACCAACCTGAACAGCTTCTCGACCGCGCAGGTGCAGGCGCTCGGCACGTCGCAGATCCAGGCCCTGACCACCACGCAGGTCGCCGGCCTGCGCACCACCGAGATCGGCGAACTCACCGCCACCCAGGTCGGCGCGCTGACCGCCACGCAGATTGCCGCGCTCAATACCGCCAATGTGCAGGCGCTGAACACGTCGCAGGTGCAGGCGCTGAACACGGCGCAGGTGCAGGCCCTGACCACCACGCAGATTGCCGGGCTGCGCACCACCGATATCGCCGAACTGGGCACCGCGCAGATCCGCGCGCTCACCGCCACCCAGTTGCAGGCCTTCAGCACCACCAACCTGAATGCGCTTTCCACCACGCAGGTGCAGGCGCTCAGCTCGGACCAGGTGGCGGCGCTGACCACCGCGCAGATCGCCGCCTTGCGGACGAGCGACATCGCCGAACTGGGCACCACGCAGATCGCAGCTCTCACCACGGCGCAGATCGGTGCGCTGGGCACCGCGCAGATCGCGGCGCTGAATACCGCGCAGGTGGCAGCCCTTGAAAATGTCGACCTGAACACCTTCAGCACGACGCAGACCCGCGCGCTGACCACGTCGCAGATCCAGGCCCTGACCACCACGCAGATCGCCGGCCTGCGCAGCACCGATATCGGTGAATTCACCTCGACGCAGATCGCCGCGCTGACCACGGCGCAGATCCAGGCGCTCGGCACCAATTTCAATGCGCTGTCGACCACCCAGGTCGCAGCCCTCAGCACGACGCAGATGGCGGCGCTGACGGCCACGCAGCTGGCCGGCCTTGGCACCAGCGACATCGCTGAACTCGGCACGAACCAGGTGAGGGGCCTGACCACGACGCAGATCGCGTCCTTCAGCACCACCAACCTGAATGCACTCTCCACCACGCAGGTGCAGGCGCTGCTGTCCACGCAGGTCGCCGCGCTGACCACGACGCAGATCGCTGGCCTGCGCACCACCGATATCGGTGAATTCGGTACCGCACAGGTGCAGGCGCTGACCACGGCGCAGATCGGCGCGCTGGGCACCACCAACTTCAATGCGCTGAACACCACGCAGGTGCAGGCGCTGGCCTCGTCGCAGATTGCCGCGCTGACCACGACGCAGATCGCCGGCCTGCGCACCACCGATATCGGCGAATTCGATGACGACCAGGTGCCGGCCTTCACGGCCGCGCAGCTGCAGGCGCTGAGCACCACCAACCTGAACGCCTTCGACCGTGATCAGATGCGCGCGCTGACTTCGTCGCAGGTTCAGTCGCTGACCACGACGCAGATCGGTGGCCTGGGCGGCACCGAAATCGACGAGCTGTATCGCACCCAGCTTCAGGCCTTCACCACGAGCCAGATCGCGGCCATCTCGACGACGGCGATCTGGGGTCTGAGCAGCCGCGACATCCGCGCGCTCAGCACGCAGCAGGCCAATGCCTTCACCCAGGCGCAGGTCAACAGCTTCAGCTGGTGGCAGTATAACGCCTGGCTGCAGGCGCTCGACTGAGCCATCACGGCCGGTCCGACTCGGGTCCTGCGTATCACCTGAAGTTACATTTGGCGGCCATTTCTGCTGCCGATAGGCGAAATCGTTAGTCGAATCCCTGCATTTATGGCCTGTAGACCGGCCCGGCACCGCGGTGGCAGAGGGGCCGGGCGGGAATCGCCGGCAGCGTGAACAGATCAGAACACCGCGCTGTTCTAAAGAGAACGCCTGCGGAATATTCCATAAATATCAGGCACATACAGGGCGGCATATTTTTCGCTGGACAACAGCAACGATATGAGAACATATGGGGTCAGAACGGCGTATAATTGCAATTCACCGGCCCCCATGAAAGGATGCCCGCAAATGTCGTCCCCCTCACTTCGCGTCGTGGAAAAAGAGAACATGGATAAGGGTAAGGCTCTGGAAGCTGCGCTCTCGCAGATCGAGCGCAATTTCGGCAAGGGCTCGGTCATGAAGCTCGGCCAGCGCCAGAGCATGGAAGTCGAGGCGATCTCGACCGGCTCGCTCGGCCTGGATATCGCGCTCGGCATCGGCGGCCTGCCGAAGGGCCGCATCGTCGAAGTCTACGGTCCGGAAAGCTCGGGCAAGACCACCATCGCGCTGCATGTCGTGGCCGAGGCCCAGAAGAAGGGCGGCACCTGCGCCTTCGTCGACGCCGAACATGCGCTCGACCCGTCCTATGCCCGCAAGCTCGGCGTGAATATCGAGGAGCTGCTGATCTCGCAGCCCGATACCGGCGAGCAGGCGCTGGAAATCGCCGACACGCTGGTGCGCTCGGGCGCGATCGATGTGCTGGTCATCGACTCGGTCGCGGCCCTCGTGCCGCAGGCCGAACTCGAAGGCGAGATGGGCGATACCCATGTGGGTCTGCAGGCCCGCCTGATGAGCCAGGCTTTGCGCAAGCTGACCGCTTCGATCTCCAAGTCGAACTGCATGGTCATCTTCATCAACCAGATCCGCATGAAGATCGGCGTGATGTTCGGCAGCCCGGAAACCACCACCGGCGGCAATGCGCTCAAGTTCTATGCCTCGGTCCGTCTCGACATCCGCCGCATCGGCGCGATCAAGATCCGCGACGAGGTGGTGGGCAACCAGACCCGCGTGAAGGTGGTGAAGAACAAGGTCTCGCCGCCGTTCAAGGTGGTCGACTTCGACATCATGTATGGCGAGGGCGTGTCCAAGACCGGCGAACTGATCGACCTCGGCGTGAAGGCCAATGTGGTTGAGAAGTCGGGCTCCTGGCTCTCCTTCGACAGCCAGCGCATCGGCCAGGGCCGCGAAGCCGCCAAGACTTTCCTCAAGGAAAACCCGGAAGTGGCCAACCGCATCGAAGCCGCGATCAAGGCCAATACCGGCCTGGTCGCCGCCGCCATCGATGCCGGCCCGGAAGGCAGCGAGGCTGAGGACGCCGAGTAAAAGTTTCGCCCTGCTCAAACGCCGGTAAACCACGGCGCCTGAGTTCATTCTCCTCCATGGGCAAAGCCCCGGCAGCGGACCTCGCTGCCGGGGTTTCTTTTTTGGCGGACATATGTCGCTTTTCACCGCCATTAACCGAGGCAATGCAAGAGAATGGTACTCTATAAAAACTGACTCTTCCCACGGGTGATTGGCATGGATGCATTAGTAGAGGTCGTTAAAGTCGTATCCACAGTCATTGGCGTACTGGTTCCGTTGTTTTTCGGCTGGCGATTCCAGATGGTGAGTAAGCGCCGTTTCGAGATCGCCGAACAAGCTTTGGTGGATTTTTCCAAAGCACATTTCGTGATCCGTGGAGCACGCAGTCCGGGCGGGTTTGGTGGTGAAGGAAGTAGTCGAATACGAGAAGCGAATGAGCCCGAGGAAATCGCCAGGCAAAAAGACGTCGCTTATATCCCGGTCGAGCGGTTGATGAAGAACGTCGAGGTATTTGCCCCGTTGGAAAAGGACCGGCTTTTAGTGCTGTATCATTTTGGTTCGGAGGCGGCGAAGCCGTTCGATGAACTGAAGTCAATATATGATCAGATATTTGTCGCTTCTGGCATGATGATGCGATCTGTCGCTCTTGGCACGATCAACCACCAGATGACTTTTATGAAGTATGACGCGCAACTCTGGTCATCAGGAGAGAATGACAAAACCCAGCAACGTATGGACACGGCTTTGGCGGACTTGGAGCGACATTTGCAACCGGTGCTCGATCCTCATTCTCAATATCGGCTCGCGCTAAACTGGTTGAAGCGTTTGCGTGGTTAGTTGGCGATCCGTAAACATGCAAAAAAGCCCCCGCAGCGGACCTCGCTGCCGGGGTTACTTTTTTGGGGCTGGCGGCAGGAAGGGCCAGTTGCCTTCCGGCCGCGCCGCGTTATCTGGCGTGGGAGAAGTTCTCTCCTCCATGGACCCCGGTATCGCCCCGCGCGATACCGGGTTTTTTTGTCCCTTGAAATGGCAAGTTCGGACCCTAAATGTTCTTGTTGGTCTGGTGGACGACGCCAACAGGTCCGGGGTTACGGCTGGACCTGACTTAGCTCCAAAGAGGCCTGAGTCAGCACCGGATAGACCTGGCTCAGCACCAATTGGACCTGAGTCAGCTCCAAATAGACCTGACCCGCACTGGAATAGCCCCGTGAAGGGCGAACGCGTACGAAGCCAAACGAACTGAAACGAACACGCACGAACGCAAACGAACACCAACGAAGCGAAACGAACGCAAACGAACCCAAACGAAGCCGGAATGAGCCGCCCGGCGCCATCAATCGGGCCCGCAGGCAATTCCCTGTCCGACCAAAGGCTTAACCGGCCATAGCATCGGCTGGACAGGGGCGGGAGGGGGCGTTAAGACAGGTCGCTTGCCGGGCCCGGTCTCTTGCTGAACGGGGGCCGGCCCGCAACAATCTGACGAGCAAATGACAATGGCGCCCCGGCCACGGATGGATCAGGGCGCCGCCGACCAGGGGTGTGAAGTCCATGTCCTCCGCCAGCGATGTCCGCCAGGCCTTCCTCGACTACTTTGCCAAGAACGGGCATAGCGTGGTCGACTCGTCGCCGCTGGTGCCGCGCAACGACCCGACCCTGATGTTCACCAATGCGGGCATGGTGCAGTTCAAGAATGTCTTCACCGGCCAGGAGAAGCGCCCTTACACGCGTGCTGCGACCTCGCAGAAATGCGTGCGTGCGGGTGGAAAGCACAATGATCTCGACAATGTCGGCTACACCGCGCGGCATCACACCTTCTTCGAGATGCTCGGCAACTTCTCCTTCGGCGATTACTTCAAGGAAGAGGCCATTCCGCTGGCCTGGAACCTGATCACCAAGGATTACGGCCTGCCGAAAGACAAGCTCTGGGTCACCGTCTATCACGACGACGACCAGGCGCATGGCATCTGGAAAAAGATCGGCGTGCCGGAAGACCGCATCGTGCGCATCGCCACCTCTGACAACTTCTGGGCCATGGGCGATACCGGCCCCTGCGGTCCCTGCTCGGAAATCTTCTACGACCACGGCGACAAGATCTGGGGCGGCCCGCCGGGCACGCCGGAAGCCGATGGCGACCGCTATATCGAGATCTGGAATCTCGTCTTCATGCAGTTCGAGCAGGTGACGAAGGAGCAGCGCATCTCGCTGCCCAAGCCATCTATCGATACCGGCATGGGCCTGGAGCGCATCACCGCCGTGCTGCAGGGCAAGCACGACAATTACGATATTGATCTCATGCGCGCGCTGATCGAGGCGTCCGCCGATGCCTCGAACACCGATCCCGATGGCCCGCATAAGGTGAGCCATCGCGTGGTGGCCGACCATCTGCGTTCGTCCTGCTTCCTGATCGCCGATGGCGTGCTGCCGTCGAATGAGGGCCGCGGCTATGTGCTGCGTCGCATCATGCGCCGCGCCATGCGCCATGCCCAGCTGATGGGCTGCAAGGATCCGCTGATGCATCGCCTGGTGCCGACGCTGGTGTCGGAAATGGGTCGCGCCTATCCCGAACTCGGCCGCGCCGAAGCGCTGATCGCCGAAACGCTGAAGCTGGAAGAAACCCGATTCAAGCAGACGCTGGATCGCGGCCTCAAGCTGCTCGATGAAGCCACCGCCAGCATGAGCAAGGGCGACATGCTGCCGGGCGAGACCGCCTTCAAGCTCTACGACACCTATGGTTTCCCGCTCGACCTGACGCAGGATGCGCTGCGTCCGCGCGGCATCAACGTCAATCTCGACGGCTTCCAGACCGCCATGGCGGCGCAGAAGGCCGAGGCGCGCAAGGCCTGGGCCGGCTCGGGCGAGGCCGCGACCGAGAAGGTCTGGTTTGAGATCAAAGAGGAACAGGGCGCCACCGAATTCCTCGGCTATGACACGCAGTCGGCCGAAGGGCGGATTGACGCCATCGTGGTCGGCGGCCAGCCGGTGACTGAAGCGAAGACCGGCAGCGAGGTTGCCGTGATCCTGAACCAGACGCCGTTCTACGGTGAGTCCGGCGGCCAGCAGGGCGACAGCGGCGTGATCACCACGGCTGGCGGCGCCAAGGTTGAAATCAGCGACACACAAAAGAAGCTCGGCGCGCTGCATGCCCATCTCGGCAAGGTCGTCGAGGGCACGCTCACCGTGGGCGATATGGCGATCCTGACCGTGGATGCCACGCGCCGTTCGGCGATTGCCTCCAATCACTCCGCCACGCATCTGCTGCATGCCGCCTTGCGCCGCAAGCTGGGCGACCATGTCACGCAGAAGGGCTCGCTGGTGTCGCCGGATCGTTTCCGCTTCGACATCAGCCATCCCAAGGCCATTACCGCTGCCGAAATGCAGGCGGTGGAAGCCGAGGTCAACGAGATGATCCGGCAGAATGATGCCGTCACCACGCGCCTGATGACGCCGGATGAAGCGATTGCCGCCGGCGCCATGGCGCTGTTCGGCGAGAAGTATGGCGACGAAGTGCGCGTGCTCTCGATGGGCAAGCTCGACGACGGCAAGGATTACTCCGTCGAACTCTGCGGCGGTACCCATGTGAAGCGCACCGGCGATATCGCGCTGTTCAAGATCGTGGGTGAAGGCGCAGTTGCGGCCGGCGTGCGCCGTGTCGAGGCACTGACCGGCGAGGCGGCGCGGCATTACTTCCTCGAACAGGAAGGCATGCTGCAGGCCGCCGCCGATGTGCTGAAAGCGCAGCCGAAGGAAGTGCCGCAGCGCATCGCAGCCCTGATCGACGAGCGCCGCAAGCTGGAGCGCGAACTGTCCGAGCTGCGTAAGCAGCTGGCGACCGGTGGCGGTTCGGGTGGCCCGCAGGTGAAGGATGTCAACGGCGTGAAATACGCCGCGCGCAGCCTCGACGGTGTGCCGGCCAAGGACCTGCGCGGCATGGTCGATGCCATCAAGAAGGAGATCGGCTCCGGCGTCGTCGCGCTCACATCTGTTGCCGATGGCAAGGTCTCGGTGGTGGTCGGCGTGTCGAACGACCTGACGGGCAAGATCAATGCCGCCGAGTTGGTGAAGATCGCGACGCCGCTGATCGGCGGCCAGGGCGGCGGTGGCCGGCCTGATTTTGCCCAGGGTGGCGGCGCCGATCCCTCCGGTGCCGAGAAGGCGCTGGACGCCATCGCCGAGCAGATCGGCAAGGCAGCGTAAACGCGGCGAAGGGCGGGCGGCGCCATGGCATCGATCGCGTTGCGCCGCCGCTGCTACAACCTGCTGGCCGATGAGCGGCGCGATGCGGGCTTCGGCTATCGGCTGACCGCCGCGGTCATCATCGTCGGCATTTTTCTCTGCGCGCTGGCCATCATGCTGGCCACGGTGTCCGGCCTCGATGCGCGCAGCGTCTTCTGGCTCGATCGTCTGCGCGAAGCCACCGATATCTTTTTCACTCTCGAATATCTGCTGCGCATCTGGATCGCGCCGGATTATGTGCATGGCGGTCGCATCAGCGATGCCGCCATGCGTCGCCGCTACATGCGGTCCTTCCTCGGCATCGTCGACCTGCTGGTGATCCTGCCCTTCTGGATCAACCTCGTCGTGCCGCTCCCGCGCGACCTGTTCCTCGCCGCCGAGATGTTCACGCTGTTCAAGCTGGCGCGTTACACGCCGGGCCTGTCGCTGGTGGCGGCGGTGCTGAAGCGCGAGGCGCGCGGACTGACGGCGGCGCTAGTGGCGGTCGGCGTGCTGCTCGTGGTGGCGTCCTGCATCATGTATGTGCTGGAGCACGAGGCGCAGCCCCAGATTTTCGGCTCGATCCCGCAGGCGCTGTGGTGGGGCATCGTCACCGTCGGTTCGGTCGGCTACGGCGACATGATCCCGATCACGCCGCTGGGCAAGGTCTTCAACGGCTTCATGATCATCATCGGCGTCGGCACCATCGCCATCCCGGCCGGTCTGCTCGCCTCGGGTTTTGCCGAGGAAATCAAGCGCCGCGAATTCATGGTCACCTGGCGCGCCGTGGCGGGCCTGCCGATCTTCGCGCAGCTCGATGCCAGTTCGATCGCCGAGATTGCCGGCCTGCTGAAGACCCAGGTGGTGCCGGCCGGCACCGCCATCGTGCGGCACGGCGAACGGGCCGAGGCGATGTTCTTCATCATGTCGGGCGAGGTGGAGGTCGAGATTCTGCCGCATCCGGTCACGCTGGGGCCGGGGCAGCATTTCGGCGAGATTGCGCTGCTGCGCCGCACGATGCGCACCGCCACGGTGAGCGCCATCAGGGATTGTCGTCTGCTGGCGCTGGAGGTCACCGATTTCCAGCGCCTGCTGCAGGTGCATCCCACCATCCGCGAGCATATCGGCCGGCTGGCGAACGAACGTATGGCACAAAGAGAAACGGCGGAGGATTCCTCCCCCGCCGTCTGATGGTCCCGTTCGGGAAGCGTGGGTGGCTTACGCCGCCAGCGCCTTCTTCAGGTTCTCGTCGATCTTGTCGAGGAACTTCTGGGTCGTCAGCCAGGGCTGGTCCTTCGAGATCAGGATCGCGAGATCCTTGGTCATGAAGCCGGCTTCCACGGTGGAGATGCAGACCTTCTCCAGCGTATGGGCGAACTTGTCCAGATCGGCATTGCCATCCAGCTTGGCGCGATGCATCAGGCCGCGCGTCCAGGCGAAGATCGAGGCGATCGGGTTGGTCGAGGTCTCGCGGCCGGCCTGGTGCTCGCGATAGTGACGCGTCACCGTGCCATGGGCGGCTTCGGCTTCGACAACCTTACCATCCGGCGTCATCAGCACGGAGGTCATCAGACCCAGCGAGCCGTAACCCTGCGCCACCACGTCGGACTGCACGTCGCCGTCGTAGTTCTTGCAGGCCCAGACGAACTTGCCCGACCACTTGATCGCGCAGGCGACCATGTCGTCGATCAGGCGGTGTTCGTAGGTGATGCCGGCCGCCTTGAACTTGTCGGCGAACTCCTTCTCGAACACTTCCTCGAACAGGTCCTTGAAGCGGCCGTCATAGGCCTTGAGGATCGTGTTCTTGGTCGACAGGTACAGCGGCCAGCCGCGCACCAGCGAGTAGTTCATGCTGGAGCGGGCGAAGTCGCGGATCGAGTCATCCAGGTTGTACATCGCCATGGCGACGCCCGAACCCGGCGACTTGAAGACTTCCTTCTCGATCACCTGGCCGTCTTCGCCGACGAACTTGATGGTCAGCGTGCCCTTGCCGGGGAAGCGGAAGTCGGTGGCGCGATACTGGTCGCCGAAAGCATGGCGGCCGACCACGATGGGATCGGTCCAGTGCGGCACCAGGCGCGGCACGTTGCGGCAGATGATCGGTTCGCGGAAGATCGTGCCGCCGATGATGTTGCGGATCGTGCCGTTCGGCGACTTCCACATTTCCTTCAGCTTGAACTCGGTCACGCGCTGTTCGTCCGGCGTGATCGTGGCGCATTTGACGCCGACGCCGTGCTTCAGGATGGCCTGGGCGCTGTCGATGGTGACCTGGTCGTTGGTCTTGTCGCGGTATTCGACGCCGAGATCGTAGTAGAGCAGATCCACGTCCAGATACGGCAGGATCAGCTTCTCCTTGATGAACTTCCAGATGATGCGGGTCATCTCGTCGCCGTCGAGCTCGACGACCGGATTTTTGACCTTGATCTTCGCCATAAAAGGCTCCCTCCACAGGCTCAGGTTTACGGACTTACGATGGCCGGGACCCTAGCAAACAGGGCAGGGGCGGAGAAGCCTTAACGGCCCGCCGGGCGGGTGGATTTAAACTTTAGCCGGGGCGAGAAAAGGTCAATCGGGGCCGATATCGGACCCCGGATGCTTAAATCTTGCTGGTGCGCGCGGCGTGTTCCGGTGGCGGCTCGGCCAGCAGGGCGGCCATCACCGCTTCGGCATCCTCCACCACCGTGTAAAGCGTGGTGGCGGTGCGGCGGGCAAACCCGCGTTCGATCACGGTCTCGATCAGCGCCATCAGCGGGTGCCAGTAATCCTCGGTGTTGAGCACCAGCACCGGCTTGTCATGCAGCTTGAGCTGCCGCCAGGTGATGATCTCGAAGAATTCGTCCAGCGTGCCCAGGCCGCCGGGCAGGGCGATGAAGGCATCCGACATCTCCACCATCATGCGCTTGCGCGTATGCATGCTGTCGACGACATGCAGTTCGGTCAGGCCGGTATGGCCGACTTCCCAGTCATGCAGGTGGTTCGGGATGATGCCGACGACTTCGCCGCCGCCCTTCATGACGGCATCGGCCACCACGCCCATCAGGCCGATGCGGCCGCCGCCATAGATCAGGCGAATGCCGTTCTCGGCCAGCCGCTGGCCGAGAATCTGGGCCTGGGCCGTGTAGACGTTGCTCTCGCCGAGGCTTGAGCCGCAATAGACGCAGACGGAGCGGATGGCGCTCATCGACTAATCCGGGGAAAGGTCAGGTGGGGTGTCTTTGGGGTGGGGATGCGTAGCTGATTCCGCCCATGGATGCCAGCGAAAATGGCCCAAAAGATGGCAGGTTCCGCCGGGAAACCCTCAAAGCTTTTCGGGCTTTAAATTTTTCGTGAAGGTGTAAGGACTTGTCGTTTATCCGGCAGCGGCCGGTATACAGTGACTCGCCCGTTCCAGCAGACGGGTTTCAACGAGGGGATCATAATATAATGGCTACTTGGCATAAGGCAGTCCTGGCGGCGACGCTGGGTCTCGCGATGATGTCGGTTGGCGGCCTGGCCTTTGCCCAGTCGGCCGACGACGCGATCAAAGCCCGCAAGGACGGTTTCCAGGTGTTCCGCGTGTCGGCGGGCGCCATCAAGAAGGTGGTCGATGACAACAGTGCGCCGTCGGGCGCCGTTGCGGCGGCCGAAGCGATTGCCCAGCAGGCGGCCAGGCAGCTGCAGCATTTCCCGCCGGGCTCCGACAAGGGCAACACCAAGGCCAAGCCGGAAATCTGGTCCAACTGGGCGCAGTTCGAAGCGGCCATGAAGGATCTCGAAGGCAAGGCGACCGCCGTCGCTGCGGCCGGCAAGGCCGGCGATGCCGCCGCGCTGAAGACGGCCTTCGGTGCCATGGGTGGGTCCTGCGGCACCTGCCATAAGCAGTTCCGCGCCGACTGATTGGCGTCTTCTGAACTGTGAAAAAGGCGCAGCCACAAGCTGCGCCTTTTTTATTTGATCCCGCGTTTATTTTACGAAGGCGATCCCGCCGAAGACGATCACGGCGCAGACGGCGAGGATGACCAGCGCCAGCAGCGGATGACCGCCGCGGCCTGCATCGGCAGCGGTCGGCGCGGTCTTGCAGCCGGTTACCATCGGGCTGATCAGGTCGTTCTTCTTCACCACGAGATAGAACAGGTTGGCGAGCAGATGCAGGCCGATCACGCCGAGTAGAAGCCAGATCGTGCGGCGATGCACGGTGCTGAGCAACGCGCCGGTTTCGCTCGAGACTTTGGAAAACAGCGGCCCGTCGGTGAAGATGTCGTCGCTGGTGAACAGGCCTGAGCCGGCCTGAACCGCCAGCAGCAGCAGCATCGCAAGAACGGCATAACCGCCCGCCGGATTGTGGCCGACATGCGTGCTCCCGGAACTGCTGAACAGCGAACCCAGATAACGCAGGCAGGTCACCGGTCCGGTGACGAAGGCGCTGAAACGGGCATAGCGATTTCCGGTAAAGCCCCAGACGAGGCGGAACAGCACCAGCGTCAGCACCGCCTGGCCCAAGGTCATATGCAGTTCCAGCTTTCCGGTCGAACCGGTCCAGACCATGGCGATCACCAGTGCCACCAGCGCCCAGTGGAACAGGCGGGTGGGCAGGTCCCATATCCTCACCTTGGCCGTAGCGGGAGCTGAACCAGAGTTGATACCGGGCGTTTCTAGGGTCATGGCTGGCTTTCAGGGGCTTTTGCGGTGCAATCGTAAGGATTTGCAAACGCTCGACAAGTTAGAGGTGTTGCGGGTCAGGGGGCGAGGTCCTAATCTCTCGCATCGTTCACAATTTAGATAACCGGGACAATCGGGTGCGCGGAAGTCGTTTCTTCTTCATTCTTCTTGCTGCAGCGGTCCTGGGTATCCTGGCCGTCATCTTCTTTGGGGCCGACCCCAACAAGCGCGGCATGACGCCGACGGCAAACATTCCGCCGCCGCCGGTGCCCGCCGCACCGGTTGCGCCCTCGCCCGACAGCGTCGCCAAGGCGCCGCCCAGCTTCGATGTCGTCCGCATCAGCCGCAACTGTACGTCCGTCTTCGCCGGTCGCGCCATGGCCGGGTCTGTGGTGGTGGTGAAAACCGGCCAGCGTGAGCTGGGCCGCGTCACCGCCGACACGCGCGGCGAATGGGTGCTGGTGCCCGACCTGCCGCTGGAACGCGGCAACCAGGAATTCACGCTGGAATCGCAGATGCAGGGCCAGGAGCCGATCAAGGCCGAGGCCAATGTCGTTGCCGTGGTGCCGGAATGCCAGCCGGGCGAGGGCGGCGAACAGGCGATTGCCGTGCTCACTCCGCTGAAGGGCGCCAGCCGCCTGCTGCAGCGGCCGGACGGCCCGCTCGATCCGGCCCGCAAGGGTCTGGCGCTGGATGCCATCGAATATGACCAGGCCGGCAACCTGATCCTGTCGGGCCGCGCCCAGCCGGGCTCGACCGTGCAGGTTTACCTGAACAACGAGCCGATCGGTGTCGCCACCGCCGACGACAAGGGCACCTGGCGCATGCGGCCGGACAAGGCCGTCGATCCGGGCATCTATTCGCTGCGCGTCGACCAGGTCGAACAGGCCGGCGGCAGGGTGGCCTCGCGTCTCGAAATGCCGTTCAGCCGGGCCCGTCCCGAGGACATCCAGTTCGATGCCAGCGGCAACAGCATCATCGTGCAGCCGGGCAACAGCCTGTGGCGTATTGCGCGCCAGATTTATGGCCAGGGTCCGCGCTATACCGAGATCTATAAGGCCAATCAGGCCAAGATCACCGACCCGGATCTGATCTATCCGGGCCAGGTCTTCTCGGTGCCCGGCCAGGGCAATCCTCCGGCCGGCAACCAGCCGCCCAGGGCGAACTGATCTGATCGGCCGGTACCCTGACGGGGCCGGCCGTTTCCCTTTCCGGATGCCGTAGTCCCTTACCGTACCGCCCCCGGCGCGCTACACTGGCGTCATGATCGTCAACCTTTATTGCGCCGGCTGGGCCGTCCGCGAGGCTGCGAAGCCCGCCAGGCGCGAGGACCACTTCTGTGAGCATGGATTCTCCCGTTTCCCCGCCGGGTGCCGGCGCGGCCGGAGCGGCGACGGCGCCTGATCCGGCGCCGGTCTACGCCGCCATCGACCTCGGGACCAATAACTGCCGCCTGCTGATCGCGCGGCCGTATCGCGACAGATCCGGCCGCGACGGCTTCCGCGTCGTCGAGGCGTTCTCCCGCATCGTGCGGCTGGGTGAAGGTCTCAGTACTTCCGGCCGTCTGTCGGATGCGGCGATGGCGCGCACCATCGAGGCGCTGAAAATCTGCTCCGAGAAGATGGCACGCCGCAATGTCTCGTCGGCCCGTGCGGTTGCCACCGAGGCCTGCCGACGCGCCGCCAACGGCACCGAATTCCTGCATGAGGTGAAGGCAGCCACCGGCATCAGCCTTGATATCATCACCACTGCCGAGGAAGCCCGGCTGGCGCTGAACGGCTGCTCGCCGCTGCTGGAACCGCCGCATCGCGAAGCCATCGTCTTCGATATCGGCGGCGGCTCGACCGAAATCCTCTGGGCCAAGTTGCTCGGCGGTGGGCGGACCGAAGTGATCGACTGGATCTCGTTGCCCTTCGGCGTGGTCAACCTGACCGAGCGCTTCGGGCCCGGCGATGTGCAGAGCGGCTCTTATGCGCAGATGATTGATCTGGTGGCCGATGAGTTGCGCCCCTTCGAGGTGAAGCATGGCCTGTCGCAGAAGCTGCAGTCGGGCCAGATCCAGGTGCTGGGCACGTCGGGCACCGTCACCACGCTGGCCGGCGTGCATCTCAATCTGCCGCGTTACGAACGCCGCCATGTCGATGGTTGCTGGCTCGAATTCTCTACCGTGATCGAACAGTCGCGGCGCCTGGCATCTATTAGTGTCCCGGAGCGGGCATCGCATCCCTGTATCGGTGAGGAACGCGCTGATCTGGTGGTGGCAGGCTGCGCGATCCTTGAGGCGCTGTATCGGTTCTGGCCGGCCACGCGGTTGCGGGTCGCCGATCGCGGTGTGCGCGAGGGCGTGCTGGTCGAACTGATGGGCCAGCGCCGCCAGGTGGGCGACCGGCATTACAACAGCGGCTGGAGACGACGCTGATGGCACAGCCACCACGTAAAGCAGGCGCCAAGGTGCGCGTGAAGACCGCGCGCGGCCGCACGGTCGGCCAGGCGAAATGGCTGCGGCGTCAGCTCAACGATCCTTATGTGGCCGCCGCCAAAGTGGATGGCTGGCGCAGCCGCGCCGCGTTCAAGCTGATCGAGTTGGATGACAAATACAAACTGCTCAAGCCGGGCATGCGCGTGGTCGATCTCGGTGCGGCGCCGGGCGGCTGGACGCAGGTGGCGGTAAAACGCGTGAAGGCCGGTGAAGGCGAGCAGGGCCGCGGCTTCGTGCTCGGCGTCGATATCAACCCGGTCGATCCCATCGTGGGGGCCACGCTGATGCAGCAGGATTTCCTCGAAGAAGGTGCCGAGCTGAAGATCATCGAGGCGCTCGGCGGCAAGGCCGATCTGGTGCTGTCCGATATGGCTGCGCCGGCCACCGGCCACCGCCAGACCGACCATATCCGCATCATGTTGTTGTGCGAGCTGGCGCTGGATTTTGCGCTGCGCGTGCTGAATCCCGGTGGCGTCTTCCTGGCCAAGGTGCTGCGCGGCGGCACCGAGAACGAGCTGCTCAACACCATGAAACGCGACTTCAAGACCGTCCGGCATGTCAAACCGCCGGCCAGCCGCGCGGATTCGGCGGAGTCTTACGTGATCGCCACCGGCTTCCGCGGCTAAGCACCCGGAATCCCTGCTTTTCTTGAGGCTGGACCGGTCCGGGAAGACGGTTTATATCCTCCGCGGCAAGACACCACTCCCAGTCAGGAGCCGCCTTGCCAATGACCGCGCCGGAGCACTCCGAGCCCGCGGTGGATCCGGCATACCTTGCCGCCACCCCCTACATCGACAGCGATCATGCGGCCGTGCGCGCCCTGGCGCGCGAAGCTGCGGGGGAAGAAACGGATCCCAAGGCCAAGGCAATCAGGCTCTATTACGCGATCCGCGACCGCTTCCTCTACGACCCCTACAGCGTTGAAGTCAGTCAGGATGGCCTGCGCGCCTCGGGCGTGATCGAACGCGGCAAGGGCTTCTGCGTCAACAAGGCGATCCTGCTGGCCGCCGTGGCGCGCGCCGAGGGCATTCCGGCCCGCATCGGCCTGGCGGACGTGAAGAACCATCTGGCGACCGAACGCCTGCGCGCCCAGATGGGCACCGACATTTTCTATTTCCATGGCTTCACCGAGCTCTATATCGAGGGCAAATGGGTGAAAGCCACGCCAGCCTTCAATCTCGAACTCTGCGAAAAATTCCGCGTGCTGCTGCTCGACTTCGATGGCGAGACGGATTCCGTCTTTCATCCCTTCGATGCCGACAACCGCCGCCATATGGAATACGTCGCCGACCGCGGCAGTTTCGCCGACATGCCGTTCGGTGAATGGCGCGACGCGATGCTGAAACACTATCCCTATCTGATGACCGAGAAGCGACCCGAGGGCGGAGATTTCGCCGCCGAGGCCGCCGCCGAAGCCCAAAACAATAAACAGAAACCCCAGAACAAGACCCCGTAAGGAGCCACCCGATGCAGTTCCGTGAAGCCTATACATTCGATGACGTGCTGCTTGAGCCGGCCGCGTCCAGCGTGCTGCCGACCGAAGTCGAGACCCGCACCCGCATCACGCGCAGTATCGAACTCGGCATTCCGCTGATCTCGGCGGCGATGGACACCGTCACCGAAGCCAAGATGGCGATTGCCATGGCACAGGCCGGCGGTATTGGCGTCTTGCACAAGAACATGACCATCGAGGAACAGGCCCGCGAAGTCACTGCCGTCAAGAAATTCGAGAGCGGCATGGTGGTGAACCCGCTGACCATCGAGCCGAATGCAACGCTGGCCGATGCGCTGGCGCTGATGGAACGCTACGGCATTCACGGCATTCCGGTCACCGAGGGGCAGGCCGGCAAGCTGGTTGGCATCCTGACCAACCGCGACGTGCGCTTCGCGACCAACATGCAGCAGCCGGTGCATGAGCTGATGACCAAGGACCGCCTGATCACGGTGCGCGAGGGCGTCTCCAGCGCCGAGGCCAAGAAGCTGCTGCATCAGCATCGCATCGAGAAGCTGCTGGTGGTGGATGAGGCCTATAGCTGTGTCGGCCTGATCACGGTGAAGGATATCGAAAAGGCCCGCCTGCATCCCAATGCCAGCAAGGACGAGCAGGGCCGCCTGCGCTGCGCCGCTGCCGTCTCCACCGGCGCCGACGGTCTGGAACGCGCCCAGGCGCTGATCGCCGCCGGCGTCGATATCGTGATCGTCGATACCGCGCATGGCCATTCCAGCCGCGTGCTGGAGACCATCCAGGCGATCAAGAAGCGCTCGAATCTCACGCAGGTGATTGGTGGCAATGTCGCGACATCCGAAGGCACCAAGGCGCTGATCGATGCCGGCGTCGATGCCGTGAAGGTCGGTATCGGCCCGGGCTCGATCTGCACCACGCGCATCGTCGCCGGTGTCGGCGTGCCGCAGCTGACCGCCGTGGCCGATGCCGTCGCCGTCGCCAACAAGGCCGGCGTGCCGGTGATCGCCGATGGCGGCATCAAATTCTCGGGCGATCTGGCCAAGGCGATTGCCGCCGGCGCCAGCGCCTGCATGATCGGCTCGCTGCTGGCCGGCACCGATGAAGCACCCGGCGAGGTCTTCCTCTATCAGGGTCGCTCGTACAAATCCTATCGCGGCATGGGCTCGCTCGGCGCCATGGGCCGCGGCTCGGCCGACCGCTATTTCCAGCAGGAAGTCGGCGATAAGCTGAAGCTGGTGCCGGAAGGCATCGAAGGCCGCGTCGCCTACAAGGGTCCGGTCGGCACCATCCTGCATCAGCTGGTCGGCGGCCTGCGTGCTGCCATGGGCTATACCGGCAATGCGACCCTGGAGCAGATGCGAACCAACTGCCGCTTCCTGCGCATCACCTCGGCGGGCCTGCGCGAAAGCCATGTGCATGACGTGGCGATCACCCGCGAAGCGCCGAACTACCGGCAGGAGTCGTAACGCACTATGACCCCCGCGGCGCGGCTCGCCGCCAGCATCGAGATCATCGCCGAGATTTTACAGCGCGCCGCTGCCGCCGACCGTGTGGTCACCGAATGGCAGCGGCGCAGCCGTTTTGCCGGCGCCAAGGACCGGCGCGCGATCACCGACAGCGTCTATGCCGTGCTGCGCGAGCAGGGCATGCGGCGCTGGCGCGTGGAGAAAACCGGCGCCGAACTGACGCCACGCCTGCTGGTGTTTGCCGATGCGGCCACGCCGCTGCATGTCTGGCGCGATCTCTGCGGCAGCGGCACCTATGCGCCGCCAGCGCTGGACGAAACCGAGATCGCAGCACTTTCCAAACTGCCAAGCGATGAAGATGCGCCGCTCTGGGCGCGCGCCAACCTGCCGCCGGAAGTCGCCGTGATGGTGCAGGCCACCTTCGGGGCTGACACCGAGATGGAGCTGGCCGCAATGAACGGCCGCGCGCCGCTGGATCTGCGGGTGAATACCCTGCAGGGCAACCGCGAGATGGTGCTGGAACAGCTGCGGGCCGATGGTATCGCAGCCGCTTTCACGCCGATGTCGCCGCTGGGCATCCGCATCCCCGAGCGTGTGCGGCTGGATATGAATTCGCTGTATCGTGACGGGCTGATCGAACCGCAGGACGAGGCCGCGCAGCTTGCGGGTTTGCTGGTCGACGCCAGGCCTGACGAAACGGTGGTCGATCTCTGCGCCGGCGCCGGCGGCAAGACGCTTTTATTGGCGGCCGCCATGCGCAATCAGGGCGTGCTGCATGCCTGCGACAACGATCCGCGCCGGCTCGCGCGCCTGTCGCCCCGACTGGAACGCGCGCATGCTCGCAACATCGTGATCCGTGACGCCGATGCGATGCCGGCACTGCTGGCCGAGTTGGAAGGCAAGGCGGATCGTGTGCTGCTGGATGTGCCCTGTTCGGGCAGCGGCACCTGGCGACGCAATCCGGAAGCGCGCTGGCGCTACGATCCGGCTTCGCTGGACGAGGTTCTGCGCCGGCAGCGCGGTCTGCTCAGCGAGGGCGCCAAGCTGGTTCGCCCAGGTGGGCGACTGGTCTATGCCACCTGTTCGATCCTGCCGGCCGAGAATGGCGAGCAGGCCGACTGGTTCCTCGCGCATCACGCTGAGTTTACGGCGCTGCCACTGGCCGAGGCCTGGCCGGCGGGTGTAACCGATCAGCGTATCCGGTCGGGCGACCGCCTGGTGCTGACGCCATACCGGCATGGCACCGATGGTTTCTTCGCCGCCGCCTTCGTGAGGCGGTCATGACCGGACGCCAACATGAGGAGCCTTTCCATGTCGCGTCTCGTCCTTTCCATGATCGTCGCCCTGATGATGGCAGCGCCCGTCATGACGCCTGCCTGGGCCGCCGGCGGCTCCGATCCGGCGCCCGCGGCCAAACCGGCCGATCCGAATTTCACCGAGGGCAAGAAAGCCATCGACGCCAAGGACTGGGCGCGCGCCATTCCGCTCTTCCAGCAGGTGGTGGCCAAGGACGAGAAGAATGCCGATGCCTTCAACTGGCTCGGCTATGCCTGGCGCAATCAGGGCGACTACACCCAGTCCTTTGCTGCCTACGAGAAGGCGCTGACGATCGACCCGCGGCATCGCGGGGCGCACGAATATATCGGCGAGGCCTATCTCAAGGTGAACAACCTGCAAAAGGCGGAAGAGCATCTGAAACGGCTCGACAGCCTCTGCACCTTCGGCTGCGCGGAATATACCGAGCTGAAGGGCAAGATCGCCGCCTACAAGGCCGCCAAGCCGAGCTGAATCCGGCCGGCCACGCCCGTCGCGGGGGTGGCCCGGCAGCGGCCGTCCGGCCTATAATGGCGGGTATCCACGGAGTCTTTTCCACGGAGTCCCGCCATGGCTGACCTGCGTCATTCCACCCGCATTTTCACCGCTGTTTTCGCCCTGCTGGCTGCGCTGAGCGTTGCCACGCCGCAGGCCGCCATCTTCAATGAAGCCTGGGCCATGGGCAGCAGCGACCCTGCGGCCGGCGCGCCCAAGGCCGCCGATCCCAATTTCGCCGAGGGTAAGAAAGCCATCGACGCCAAGGACTGGCCCAAGGCCGTCGACTTGTTTGCCAAAGTGGTGGCGAAGGACGAGAAGAATGCCGATGCCTTCAACTGGCTCGGCTATGCGCTTCGTAACCAGGGTGACTATCCGAAAGCCTTCGCGGCTTACGAGAAGGCGCTGACCATCGATCCGCGCCACAAGGGCGCCCATGAATATATCGGCGAGGCCTATCTGAAGGTGAACGATCTGGCGAAGGCGGAGGAACACCTCAAGCGCCTCGACAGCATCTGCACCTTCGGCTGCGCCGAACTGACGGAACTGAAAACCAAGATCGCGGCCTACAAGGCCGCCAAGCCCAGCTAATCTTACACGACACAGGAGTTCGGGAACGCCGATGGCGGAGCGCATTCTTATTATCGATTTCGGATCGCAGGTGACCCAGCTGATCGCACGCCGCGTGCGCGAGGCCGGCGTCTATTGCGAGATCGTTCCGTTCCAGAAGGCGGACAGCGCGCTTGTCATCGACAGCGACCATGGCAAGCTGAAAGGCATCATCTTCTCCGGCGGTCCGGCTTCGACCACGGAAGAATTCTCGCCGCGCGCGCCGCAGAAAGCTTTCGATCTCGGCCTGCCGATCTTCGGCATCTGCTATGGCGAACAGACCATCTGCATGCAGCAGGGCGGCAGCGTGGAAACCGGTCATCACCGGGAATTCGGCCGCGCCTTCCTCGAGATCAAGGATGATTGCGGGCTGTTCGACGGCGTCTGGGCCAAGGGCGAGAAGCACCAGGTCTGGATGAGCCACGGCGACAAGATTACCAAGATCCCCGATGGCTTCCGCGTGGTCGGCATCAGCGACGGGTCGCCCTATGCCGCCATCGCCAACGATGCGCGCAAGATTTATGCCGTGCAGTTCCATCCCGAAGTGATGCATACGCTGGACGGCGCCAAGCTGCTGCACAATTTCGTGCGCAAGGTGGCGGGCTGCAGCGGCGAATGGACCATGAAGGGTTTCCGCGCCGAGGCGATTGCCAAGATCCGCGAACAGGTCGGCAAGGGCCGCGTGATCTGCGGTCTTTCCGGCGGTGTGGACTCTTCCGTGGCAGCCGTGCTGATCCATGAAGCCATCGGCGACCAGCTGACCTGCGTCTTTGTCGACCACGGCCTGCTGCGCAAGGGCGAGGGCGAAGAGGTCGTGCGGCTGTTCCGCGACCATTACAACATCCCGCTCATTCACAACGACGCCTCGGACCTCTTCCTCGGCAAGCTGGCCGGTGTCAGCGACCCGGAGACCAAGCGCAAGATCATCGGCGGGCTGTTCATCGATGTCTTCGAGGCCGAAGCGAAAAAGATCGGCGGCGCCGAATTCCTCGCCCAGGGCACGCTCTACCCCGACGTGATCGAAAGCATCAGCTTCTCCGGCGGCCCCAGCGTGACGATCAAGTCGCACCATAATGTCGGCGGCTTGCCCGCGCGCATGAACATGAAGCTGGTCGAGCCGCTGCGCGAATTGTTCAAGGATGAAGTCCGCATGCTGGGCCGCGAACTCGGCCTGCCGGAAAGCCTGGTCGGCCGGCACCCGTTCCCGGGTCCGGGCCTGGCGATCCGCATTCCGGGCGACATCACCCGCGAAAAGCTCGCCCTGCTGCGCGAGGTGGATGCGGTCTATCTCGACGAGATCCGCCGCTCGGGGCTGTATGACCAGATCTGGCAGGCCTTCGCCGTGCTGCTGCCGGTGCGCACCGTCGGCGTGATGGGCGATGGCCGCACTTACGATCAGGCCTGCGCGCTGCGCGCCGTCACCTCGACCGACGGCATGACGGCGGATTACTTCCCGTTCCCGCATGACTTCCTCGGCCGCGTCGCCACCCGCATCATCAACGAGGTGCGCGGCATCAACCGCGTGACCTACGACATCACCTCGAAGCCGCCGGGTACGATTGAGTGGGAGTGAGCCCGCTTTAGCGCTCAGGCTCCGCGAGCTGCGGCGCCTGTCCGAAGCATTCGATCAGCATCTCGGTGAGGGCGCGTATCTTGCGTGCTGGATGCTGGCCCGGCGGGCGGATGACGTAGATGCCGGCCGGGCGCGGCGGATATTTCGCCATCACCGGCACCAGTGCGCCCGAAGCCAGATGCTGCTGAATGAGATCGTCCGGGAGATAGCCGATTCCGAGACCCGCGACGGCGGCGGCAATCAGCGCTGCGCCGTTATCGGCTTTGAAGCGGCCCTGCGGATGCACGGTCACGATCTTGTCGCCGTTCATGAATTGCCAGGATTCGGTGCTCTGCATCAGCGCCTCATGGGCGGCAAGATCCTCCGGCGTCTCCGGTGCGCCATACGCAGCGATATAGTCGGGGCTGGCGACCAGCCGGCCATGGATCGGCCCGATATATCTCGCGATCAGGTTCGAATCCTTCAGATGGCCGACCCGGATCGCGCAATCGTAACCTTCTGCGATGAGATCGACGAAGCGGTCGCTGTAGTGGGTCTGAATCTGCAGTTTGGGATGTTGCCGCGCCATGTCAGCCAGCACGGCGGCGAAATGCGTCGGGCCGAAGGTCAGCGGTGCGGCGATCCGTAAGCGGCCCTGCAGCTCGCCGGCCGGCAGGATCGTCTCTCTGGCCTGGTCGATCTCGGCGCAGGCTCTGGCGGCATAATCGCGGAATGCGGTGCCGGCCTCGGTGAGCGCCGCGCCGCGCGTGGTGCGCGCCAGCAGCTGCACGCCAAGCTCGGCTTCCAGCCGGGCGAGCCGCCGACTGACCATCGACTTGGAAATGCCGAGCCGCAAGGCTGCGGGCGAGACGCCGCCGGCATCGGCAACCTCCACGAATGTCTGCAGTTCCTCGATATCCAATGCAGCGTTCCTTGTTCTGCGACACAGCTCGACACACAGCGACACTATCGCATCGTGCAAATGAGCGGCAAGACGGGCCTTCCAGCAGCAGCGCATCGCGCAGCTCTGCCGGAAGCCGAACCCCCGTCGTTCACACTGCCGTAGAGGATTATCATGACCTTTCGTAATGGCCTTACATCGCTCCTCCGCCCGGAAGATTCGGTTCTCGTCCTGATCGACCACCAGCCCTTCCAGCTGACCAACCTGAACAGCCATGACCCCCACATGGCGGTGAACAATGCGGCGGGGCTGGCGAAGGCCGCCAAGGCATTCAATATTCCCACCATTCTGACGAGCGTCCTCGGCGAACGGGGCGGTTTCATCTTTCCGCAAATTACCGATGTGTTCCCGGGCCAGGAGGTGATCGACCGCACGTTCATCAACACCTGGGAAGATCCTAAGGTGGTGGAGGCAGTGAAAGCCACCGGTCGCAAACAGCTGGTTATTGCCGGCCTGTGGACCGAGGTCTGCGTTGCCATGCCGGCGATCCAGGCGGCTGGCGAAGGTTGGGATGTCACGGTGATCACCGATGCCTCGGGCGGCATTTCGGTCGAGGCGCACGAGGTTGCCATCCAGCGCATGATCGCCGCCGGTGTGAACATGATGACCTGGATGGCGGCGATGGCGGAATGGCAGCGCGACTGGGCCCGGCTGGAGACAGCGGCCAAGGTGACCGAGATCCTCATCCAGCACGCCGCTGGCAGCGGCATCGCCTATCTGTGGGAGCAGCAGCTGCTCAACACGCCGGTGCCGAAGAACTAGCCTCAACCGGATGACGGGGGGCGCCTTAAGCCTCCGTCATCCGGCATTTACACGGGCTTTTGGCGTAGATTGCTTGATAAACGCCGGTGCTGACGGTACTTTCCGGCCGCTTTTTGGCCGGCCGCATTTGGTCCGTCCCAGACTTCAGTCAGCACGGACCCCATGATTCGCCTCGATAACGTCAGCAAGCAGCACGGCCACCAGATTCTGTTCATCGATGCGTCGATGGGTCTTCAGAAAGGCGAAAAAGCAGGCCTGGTCGGGCCGAACGGTGCCGGCAAATCCACCTTGTTCCGCATGATCGTCGGCGAGGAAAAGCCAGATGATGGCCAGGTGGCGATCGATACCGGCATGACCATCGGCTATTTCAACCAGGATGTCGGCGAGATGTCGGGCCAGAGCGCGGTCGCCGCCGTGATGGATGGCGTCGGGCCGGTCAGCGCGCTCGCCGCCGAGATGGCGCAGCTCGAAGCCGCCATGGTCGATCCGGATCGCGCCGACGAGATGGAAGCCATTATCGAGCGCTATGGTGAGGTGCAGGGCCGTTTCCAGGAGCTGGACGGCTATGCGCTGGAAGCCAAGGCGCGCGAGGTGCTCGCCGGCCTGAGCTTCAGCCAGGAACGCATGGACGGCGACGTGGGGCTGCTGTCGGGCGGCTGGAAGATGCGCGTGGCGCTGGCGCGCATTCTGCTGATGCGGCCCGATGGCATGCTGCTCGACGAGCCGAGCAACCATCTCGATCTCGAAAGCCTGATCTGGCTCGAAGCCTTCCTCAAGAATTACGACGGCGCGCTGCTGATGACCTCGCATGACCGCGAGTTCATGAATCGCATCGTCGGCAAGATCATCGAGATCGACGGCGGCACGCTCACCACCTACTCGGGCAATTACGATTTCTACGACCAGCAGCGCGCGCTGAACGAGAAGCATCGCCAGGCGCAGTTCGAGCGCCAGCAGGCTATGCTGGCCAAGGAGATCAAGTTCATCGAACGCTTCAAGGCGCGCGCTTCGCATGCTGCGCAGGTGCAGAGCCGGGTGAAGAAGCTCGACAAGATCGAGCGCGTCGAGCCGCCGCGGCGGCGCCAGGCGGTGCAGTTCGAATTCCGCACGCCGCCGCGCTCGGGCGAAGACGTGGCGAATTTCCGCGACGTACACAAGAGCTATGGCAGCCTGTCGATCTATACGGGGCTGGATTTCCAGGTGCGGCGCAAGGAGCGCTGGTGCATCCTGGGCGCCAATGGCGCGGGCAAATCCACGCTGCTGAAACTGATCGCCGGCGACACCAAGCCGGATCAGGGCAGCGTCTCGCTGGGCAGCAGCGTGAAGATGGGCTATTTCGCCCAGCATTCGATGGACCTGCTGGACGGCGACGACACGATTTTCGAAACGCTCGACAAGGCCTTCCCGCAGGCCGGACAGCCGGCGTTGCGCACGCTGGCCGGCTGCTTCGGCTTCTCCGGCGACGATATCGAGAAGACCTGCCGCGTGCTCTCGGGCGGCGAGAAGGCGCGTCTGGTGATGGCGATGATGCTGTTCGACCCGCCGAACTTCCTGGTGCTCGACGAACCGACCAACCATCTCGACATGGCGACGAAAGAGATGCTGGTGACGGCGCTGGCGGATTTCGAGGGCACCATGCTGTTCGTGTCGCATGACCGCCATTTCCTCGCCGCGCTATCGAACCGCGTGCTGGAACTGACGCCAGATGGCGTGCATCAGTTCACCGGCGGCTACACCGAATATGTCGCCCGCACCGGCCAGGAAGCACCGGGGCTGCATCCGGGCGGGTGATGGCGGCATCAACCGGCTTTGGCCGGCACCCTTGCCACCACCTTGAGTTCGAAATCGAAGCCGGCGAGCCAGGTCACGCCCACCGCCGTCCAGGTCGGCCAGGGTGCTTCGCCGATTTCCTGCGCGCGCACCGCCATCACGGTCTCGAACTGCTGTTCCGGATCGGTGTGGAAGCTGATCACGTCGATCACGTCGTCGAAACTGGCGCCGGCCGCCTTCAGCACGGCGTTGAGATTGTCGAAGGCGAGTTTCACCTGCTTGGCGAAATCCGGTTCGGGCGTGCCGTCGGCGCGGCTGCCGACCTGGCCCGAGATGAACAGCAGGTCGCCCGCGCGGATCGCCGGCGAATACTGATGCGCGTCATACAGCGCATGGCGGTTGGCGGGGAAGACGGCGTCGCGTTTGGTCATGTCAGGCTCCTGTTGTGAGGACAGGCCTGAAGATAGCGACTGGGCATTCCGACGATTAGACGTTGAAATTCGCATGGGGTGATGCAAAATCACCAGCAATGTCCCGACCGTCTATCAATGACCTGGCCGCCTTCGTCGCGGTCGCCACCCATCGCAGCTTCCGGCGTGCCGCCGATGAGCTGGGCACGGCGCCGTCCACGCTTAGCCATGCCATGCGCGCGCTCGAAGAGCGCCTGGGCCTGCGGCTGCTGAACCGCACCACGCGCAGCGTGTCGCCCACCGAGGCCGGCTTCCGGCTGCTGGAAAGCCTGCAGCCGGCGCTGGCCGCACTGGATGGCGCGCTCGACAGCGTCGCCGGCTTTCAGGGCCGCGGCAAAATCGCCGGCACGGTGCGGATCAATGCGCCGCCGCTGGGTGTGGCGCTGCTGCTGCGCGAGGTGCTGCCGCGCATGGCCGAACGCTTTCCCGATGTCACGGTGGATCTGGTGGCAGAAGGCCGGCTGGTCGATATCGTCGCCGGCGGTTTCGATGCCGGGCTGCGGCTGGACGACACCGTTCCGCGCGACATGATCGCCGTGCGCTTCGGCAAACCGGTGGGGTTCGTCTGCGTCGCCGCGCCGGACTATCTCAAACGCGCCGGCACACCGAAAACGCCCGACGAGCTGATGCGGTATCGCTGCATCCGTCATCGCCTGCCGGGCGGCAAGCTGTATCGCTGGGAGTTCGAGCGCGGCCAGCAGGCGCTGGTGCTCGATCCGCCCGGCGCGGTCATTCTCGATGACGACCGGCTGATGGCGGAAGCTGCCGTGCAGGGGCTCGGCATCGCCTATGTCGCGGATGCCGCCGCGACCGCTGCGCTCAAAACCAAGCAGCTGCGCCAGGTGCTGTCCGGCTGGATGCCGGCACCCGAGACACTGGCGATTTACTATCCCGGCCACCGCGCCGTGCCGCCGGCTTTGCGCGCCTTCCTCGATGTGGTGAAGGAGAGCGGCCGGGTGCGGTAGGTTCTAGCCCTTCGCCGCCGCCTCCAGCGCAGCGATATCGATCTTCACCATCTTGAGCATCGCCTCCGTGACACGTTTCGCCACGGCGCGGTCGGGGCTCTTCTGCAATTCGCCGAGCCGCTTGGCATTGATCTGCCAGGCGAGGCCCCAGCGGTCGCGCAGCCAGCCGCAGTGTTCATACTGTCCGCCATCGCCCAGCGCCTCCCACAGCTTGTCGATCTCGGCCTGGGTCTCGCATTCCACCATGATCGAGACGCAGTGGTTGAAGGCGCCGGGGCGGCCGGCGGCCTGGAAGGCCATGTAGCGCTGGTCGCCCAGGGTGAAGCCGGCGATCTTGACGCTGTCGGGCGGGCCGCTCGGCGACTCAGCGGGCAGGGCGGAGCCCCAGTCGAGCGACGAGCCCGGGATCAGGGAAGTGTACAGCCGCAAGGCCGCATCCATGTCCGTCTCAAACCAGAGGCACTGGGTCACTTTCATCATGAGGTCCTTCCTTCGCTGTGAGCCATGATCCAAGGACGCTGGCCGGGCGGCCGTTCCGACAGGGGGGAGAATAAAAGGAATAAATTAGTATTGACTAATCAATAAGTGATGACTAATGTGATGGGTATGAACACAGAGACCACCGATATTTCCGTCGTCATGCGCGCGCTCGCTGATCCCACCCGCCGGGCGGTGTTCGAACGCGTCGCCGGCGCCCGGGAGATCACCGTCGCCGAACTGACCAGGGGCAGCGGCGTCACACAGGGCGCCATCTCGCAGCATCTCAAATCGCTGAAACAGGCCGGGCTGGTGATCGAACGGCCCGAGGGCCGCAACGTCTATTACCGCGCACAGCCCGACGGGCTGGAGCCGCTGGCCGACTGGATGAACCACTACGCCGCCTTCTGGCGCGAGCGCCTCGACAAGCTGCGTGCCGTACTCAAGGACATGGACCCCGAGGACCCCAACGCATGACCACCCTTGCCGTAAAAGCCGACACCACCTCCATCGTCATCGATGAAGTCTTTCCGCATCGCGCCGAAGTGCTGTGGAAGGCGATCACCAACGGCGACCTGATGGGCCGCTGGATGATGAAGCCGAACGGTTTCGAACCCGTGGTGGGCAACCGCTTCACCTTCCAGACCACGCCAGCCGGCAAATGGGACGGCACCATCCGCTGCGAAGTGCTGGAGGTCGCGCCGCTGGAGCGCTTCGCCTTCGCCTGGCGCGGCGGCGACGAGGCCAATATCGGCTACGGCTCGAAACTCGACACCGTCGTGACCTTCACCTTGCGCAAAGTGCAGACCGGCACGCGCCTGCGCATGGAACATTCCGGCTTCGTGCTGCCGAAGAACGACACGGCCTACACCAATATGGGCAAGGGCTGGATCAAATGTGTCGAGACGCTCGGCACGGTGGCCGGCGAGGGCTGACGCCAGCCTGCATCTAAACTGACAAAAAAGAGTTTTACCGCCCGGAGCAATGGGGCTCCGGCGGAACGGACATCTGCGCCTTGAGGAGATCTGAGTGATGACCCTGCATGCAACTGTAACCCGTGAGGAATGGCTGGCCGCAAGGCTGGATCTGCTCGAAGCCGAGAAGGCCCTGACGCGACAGAGCGACGCACTGGCCGCGCGCCGTCAGGCGCTGCCCTGGGTGCGGGTCGACAAGGTCTATCGCTTCGATACCGATGCAGGCCGCGTCACGCTGGCCGACCTGTTCCGCGGCCGCTCGCAGCTGATCGTCTATCACTTCATGTTCGGGCCGGATTTTAAGGCCGGCTGCCCGTCCTGCTCGGCGATTGCCGACGGCTTCAATGGCACCACCGTGCATCTGGAAAATCACGATGTCGCCTTCACCGCCATCTCGCGCGCACCGCTGGCCAAACTGCAGGACTATAAGCGGCGCATGGGCTGGGATTTCCCCTGGGCTTCGTCTTTCGGCGGCGAGTTCAATTTCGACTATGCGGTTTCCTTCACCGAGGCGCAGCAGCAGGCCGGCGCCGACTATAACTACCGCCAGGGCGAGCCGATGATGGGGGTGACCGCGCCGCCGGTGATCGAGATCGCCACCGGCGTCGGCACCGATGCGGCCAGCTTCATGCGCGAACGGCCGGGCCTCAGCACCTTCGTGCTGCGCGATGGCGTGGTCTATCACGCATATTCCGCCTATTCGCGCGGTGTGGATGGCATCTGGGGCATGTATCCCTGGCTCGACCGCGCACCGCTGGGCCGCAACGAAGCCGGCATCTGGTGGCGTCGCCACGATGAATATGCCGCCGTGCCAGCCGCATCCTGCTGCAAGTAAACCGGAGAAAAGACAATGACCAAGCCCTATACCGGCGGCTGCGCCTGCGGTGCGATCCGCTACGAGATTGCCGGCGAGCCGGTGTTTTCCAACCACTGCCAGTGCCGCCAGTGCCAGCGCAAGAGCGGCACCGGCCATGGCTCTTACTTAAGCTTTGTCGGCCGCAAGGACATGCAGCTGAGCGGCAGGGCCACGCAGTGGGACATGACGGCCGACAGTGGCAAGGTGAAGACCCGCAGCTTCTGCCCCGTCTGCGGTTCGCCGGTCTATCAGACCTATCCGGCCATGCCGGATGTCATCACCATTCATGCCGCCAGCCTGGACGAGCCCGCGCGGTTCGCACCGCAGGCCGTGACCTTTGCCAGCCGCGGCTATGACTGGGACCGGCTCGATCCGGCACTGGTGACATTCGACGGAATGCCGCCCGCGCAATAATTTTTTCCGGTGATGTCGGATGTCGTGCTGCCCGCACGTCTTTAGCCCAGAGCCTGTGCCAACGCGGAGACGAGACATGACCCATCTGACCTATCGCTGGGTGATCGTGGCGGCGGGCGGCCTGCTCAGCTGCGTCGCCATCGGCGCGATGTTCGCGCTGCCGGTTTTCCTGCAGCCGGTCTCGCAAGATACCGGCTGGTCGGTGGCCGGCATCTCCACCGCCATGACCATCGGCTTCCTCGCCATGGCGCTGGGCAGCATGCTGTGGGGCAACCTGTCGGACCGTTACGGCCCGCGCGTCGTGGTGCTCTCGGGCACGGTGATCCTCACGGTCGGTCTTGCCCTGGCCAGCCAGGCTTCGTCGCTGCTGATGTTCCAGATCGTGTTCGGGCTGCTGGTCGGCGGCGGCACGGCGGCGATCTTCGCGCCGATGATGGCGGCCGTCACCGGCTGGTTCGACACGCATCGCAGCCTCGCCGTCTCGCTGGTCTCGGCCGGCATGGGCGTCGCGCCGATGACCATGTCGCCGCTCGCCGGCTGGCTGGTCACCACTTACGACTGGCGGACGTCCATGTTGCTGATCGCCATTCTCGCGGCGGTGTTGATGCTGCCGGCTGCATTGCTGGTGCGCCGGCCGCCTGCCTTGGAACAGGCCGCAGCAACGGCAGAAGAGGGCGCGGTCGGGACAAATGGCGATCTCACACTCAGTCAGGTGCTGCGTTCGCCGGCTTTCCTCATCCTGCTGGCGACCAACTTCTTCTGCTGCGCCACCCATGCCGGCCCGATCTTCCACACCGTCAGCTATGCCGTCACCTGCGGTATCCCCTTGCTGCTCGCTGTCTCGATCTACAGCGTCGAGGGCCTGGCGGGCCTGGCCGGCCGCATCGGCTTCGGCCTGATGGGCGACCGCTTCGGGGCCAAGCGCGTGCTGGTGCTCGGCCTGCTGGTGCAGGCTTTCGCGGCACTGGGCTTCCTGGTCGCGCGCGACCTCGGCAGCTTCTATGCGGTAGCCGCGCTCTTCGGCTTCATCTATGCCGGCGTGATGCCGCTTTATTCGGTGATCGCGCGCGAGAATTTCCCGCTGCCTATGATGGGCACGGTGATCGGTGGCATCGCCATGGCCGGCAGCCTCGGCATGTCGACCGGGCCGCTGGTCGGCGGGCTGATCTTCGACATCTTCGACAGCTACCGCTGGCTCTATATCGGCGCCTGGGCCATGGGGCTGGGTGCGGTGCTGATCGCGCTTACCTTCCGGCCGCTTCCGAAGATCATGCCCGCCGCCGCCACGGCCTGAAAACCTTAGTTATCAACAGGGCCGGCCGGGACAGAACCCGCGCCGGCCCTGCATTTTTGCACCCCGGACTGCTATAAGCCTGCCCGGGGCGCGCCGCGCGACTCGGGGCCCCTGACGCAATTGCCAGCAGGGACCGTGACCATGGCCGCCATCAAGAAAATCCTCCTCCTCGGCTCCGGCGAACTCGGCCGCGAATTCGTGATCTCGGCCAAGCGGCTCGGCGCCCATGTGGTGGCCTGCGACTCTTATGCCGGCGCGCCGGCCATGCAGGTGGCCGACGAATTCGAGGTTTTCTCGATGCTGGATGGTGCAGCGCTCGGCGCCGCCATCGACAAACACAAACCCGATTTCATCGTGCCCGAAGTGGAAGCCATCCGCACCGAGGTGCTGAAGGAGTATGAAGACCGCGGCCAGAATGTGGTGCCGTCCGCGCGCGCCACGCAGATGACCATGAACCGCGACCGCATCCGCGATGTGGCCGCCAACGAACTCGGCCTGCCGACCTCGAAATTCCTCTATGCCGAAAGCCTGGAGGAGATGCGCGCCGCCGTGGCGAAGGTCGGGATTCCCTGCGTGGTCAAGCCGGTGATGTCGTCGTCGGGCAAGGGCCAGAGCACGGTGAAAAGCCAGGCCGATATTGACAAGGCCTGGGACTATGCCGTGGCCGGCATGCGCGGCGACCGCAAGCGCGTGATCGTCGAGGCCTTCATCGATTTCGATTACGAGATCACCTTGCTGACCATCCGCACGCGGCAGGGCGTGATCTTCTGCCCGCCGATCGGTCACCGGCAGGAACGCGGCGATTACCAGGAAAGCTGGCAGCCGACGCCGATGTCGGACAAGGCCGTGGCGGAATCGCAGCGCCAGGCCAAAGCCGTCGTCGACAATCTCGGCGGCTATGGCCTGTTCGGCGTCGAGTTCTTCATCAAGAACGATGAGGTGATCTTCTCTGAACTGTCGCCGCGTCCGCATGATACCGGCATGGTGACGCTGATCTCGCAGAACCTGACCGAATTCGACCTGCATGCCCGCGCCATTCTCGGCCTGCCGATCCCCAGCATCACCCAGCATGGCCCGAGCGCCTCGGCGGTGATCCTGGCGGATCGCGACAGCAGCGATTTCAGCGTCGAGGGGCTGGCGGATGCCTTGGCTTCCGGCCCGGCCGGCATCGATATCGACCTGCGCATCTTCAACAAGCCGACCACGCGCCCCTATCGCCGCATGGGCGTGGCACTGGCGCTGGTGAAACATGGCGACACCGACGCCGCCCGCAAGGCGGCGAAGGCGGCGGCGGATAAGGTGAGGATCAGTTATAAGTAGTGGGAATCTTATGCTGCAAAAATGACCAGCAAGCACTTCGAATACATAATCAATAAAATTGCTGCGGCAAAGCAGAATGCGCAGAGTCTTGGCTCAAAACTAGGGCATCATGGGCTTGAGGGTCAAATAAAGGAACTTGCAATAAGAGAATGCATTCAGCCCTTCCTGACTCAAAGCTTTCAGTGCGGTTCTGGTAAAGTAATTGATAGCCAAGGCAGGCTATCTGATCAAATTGACCTCGTTGTATATCATAAGAAGGTCGCCCCTCCGATATTGGTGAGCCAAGATCTGGGGCTATTTCCTGTTGAGTGTGTACAGTATGTTTTTGAGATTAAGTCTTGTTTGACTGCGTCAGAAATTCGCGATGCGAATAAGAAGTTTCGATCTATTTCGAATTTAGTGTCTTTTCCAAAGAAAGATGCTTCCGGTGTGATGAAAGGAGGAAAGTTGCCGGCAACTGTTCTCCTTGCTTTTGAATCTGACGTAACTGGCTCCGAGATAGATAGATATATCAAGCACACGGATGGCAGCCATTCTCCTTGCACAGTTTTGTGTGTTCTGGGGAAGGGATACTGGTTTTACGATTTGAGTAACCGTTCTTGGCATGGGCATGAAACTCAAGATCAGCGACCATTTATAGAGTTCGGCCTATTCATTACCGGCTTTATGAACACTCTTGCTGCTGAGGAGACAACTTTAAGACCATTTAGGCCGGGTATATATGTTGATGCTGCGAGTGATTTGACGACGCCCGTAAAGACGACATCGGCCATTTCAAAGGCCTCAGAGTAAAATGTAAAAGTAGTCTCCGTATTTGTCAGAAATCTCGTTTAGCAAGTGCGTCCTTGTCGGCGATTATATTAAGGCATAAATAACAGTGTGTTAGGCCGGGTGAATTTTCCCGGTGCTGCTGTCACACCGGCATGTCGTCCTTCGTCTTTGCGTATGAACGGGCAGGGCAGTCACCTGCCGGCCCAACTCGCAACGAAGGAACCCACCATGAAAATCGTCGTCATCGGCGGCACCGGCCTGATCGGGTCGCAGCTTGTCAAACTTCTGCAGGCCAGGGGTCATGAGCCCGTGGCCGCATCGCCGCGCAATGGCATCAATGCCGTCACCGGTGAGGGCCTGGCCGCCGCGCTGGCCGGCGCGCAGGTCGTGGTCGATGTCGCCAATTCGCCGTCCTTCGAGGACCAGGCGGTGCTGGAGTTTTTCCGCGCCTCCACCGGCAATCTTGTCTCGGCCGAAGCTGCCGCCGGCGTGCAGCATCATGTGGCGCTGTCGGTGGTCGGCACGGACCGTCTGCCCGGCAGCGGCTATTTCCGCGCCAAGCTGGCGCAGGAAAAACTGATCGCGGCCAACGGAGCAGTGCCTTACACCATCCTGCGCGCCACGCAGTTCTTCGAATTCATCGGTGCCATCGCGCAATCCGGCGGCACGGGCGACACGCTGCGCATGCCGTCGGGTGCGATGCAGCCGGTTGCCGCCGCCGATGTGGTTGCTGCGCTGGCCGATGTGGCGCTTGCCGCACCGCTGAATGGCATCGCCGATCTGGCCGGTCCGGAAGGCAGGCCGATGGCGGATTTCGTGCGCCAGTATCTGGTGGCGCAGCAGGACATGCGTCAGGTGGTGGCCGATCCGGCGGCGCCGTATTTCGGCGCCGTGATCGACGATGCCGCGCTGGTGCCGGCCGGCGCGGCGCGTATCGCGCCGACGCGGTTCGCCGACTGGCTCGCGAAAGCGTAAAGCCCGCTGGCTTGACCTTTGCGGCGGCTTTGCCCCAAGCTGCCGCACAGAGCAACGGAGACGCGCCATGCCCATCACCCATCATAACCCCGCAGGTCTGTCCAAGCCGACCGGCTACACGCATGTGACGGCGGTCTATGCCCGCCAGCATGTGCATATTTCCGGCCAGGTGGCGCTGGATGCCGCTGGCAATGTGGTCGGCAAGGGCGATATCGGCGCGCAGGCCGAGCAGGTCTACAGGAATCTGGAGATCGCGCTGGCCGAAGTCGGGCTGAATTTCACGCATGTCTTCAAGATGGTGACCTATGTGGTCGGCCTGACGCCCGAGCTGCTGCCGCCGGTGCGGGCGGCGCGCGCCAAACGCTTCGGCGACGGGCCGTTTCCGGCCAGCACGCTGGTCGGCGTCACCGCGCTGGTCAATCCCGACCTGCTGATCGAAGTGGAAGTGATCGCCGCGCTGGACGATCCGGACGTGCCGCCGCCGGTCTGATCCCGTGCAGCTCGACAGACCGGTCTTTATCGGCGGAACGGGGCGCTCCGGCACCTCGATCATGGCGAATCTGCTGAACAGCCATGCCGATCTCTGCCTGCCCGGCCATGAGAACAAGCTGATCGTCGAGCATGGCGGGTTGCGCGACATCGTGGACAGCCTGAGCGGGCGCTACGACATGGCGCGCTTCCATGCCGTGCTGCAGGGCTTCCTGTTGCGGGCGCAAAGGATGCAGAAATTCGGCTTTCCGGTCCCCGAGCTGAACCTGCGCCTCAACCAGCTGACCAGATACCAGAAGCTCAACTTCCAGCAGGCTTTCGAGATCGTGCAGCGCGAGAATCCGCAGGTTCCGGGCTCGATCCATGCCATCGGGGTACGCTTCGGCGTTGAACATTATATCGCCTGCATCAATGCCTTCCTGCTGCGGATCGTGACACATATCGCGCCGGATGGCATTGTCACCGCCAATGGCCTGCTCAAGCCATTCTACATGGCGCGGACATTTACGCGCGACACCATCCTGGCCGAATGCCGCCGCTTCCTCGATGAGCTTTATGCGCCCTCGCTGACGGCAGCCGGCGCCGCGCGCTGGATCGACGATACGCCGCTGAATTTCGTCAACTTCGATTTTCTGCATGCGCTGTATCCGCAGATGAAGTTCATCCACATGATCCGCGATCCGCGCGATGTGGCCGCGTCCTTCACCAACCAGGCCTGGTTTCCGCCCGACCAGGCGCTGGCCATCTCGGTCTGTGCCGCGATGATCCGCAGCTATCGCAGCCTGAAAGACAGCATCCCGGCCGACCGCCTGCTGGAAGTGCGGCTCGAGGATCTGGTGACGAAAACCGATGAGACTTTGACGCGCGTCGCGGCCTTCCTCGAGGTCGAGAACCGCTTCGATACGACGCTGCTGTCGGCGGACAAGGCGAATCTCGGGCGCGGCAAGAGTGTCGATGCGGCGCTCACCGAGGCGGCGGACCGCGAGCTGGGCGACTGGATGCGCCTGCAGGGTTATCTGGAGTAATGGGACATGGCGATCACCATCTATGGCATCAAAAACTGCGACACCATGAAGAAGGCCTTCACCTGGCTGAGCGACCATGGCGTGAAGCACGACTTCCATGACTACAAGGCGCAGGGCATCGACAGGGCGCATCTGGAAAACTGGTGCCGGGCGCTGGGCTGGGAGACGGTGCTGAACCGCGCCGGCACGACCTTCCGCAAGCTGCCGGAGTCTGATCGCGACGGACTCACCGAGGCAAAGGCGATCGCGCTGATGATCGCGCAACCCTCGATGATCAAGCGGCCGATTTTAGAATATGGCCCAGAAGGCAAAAGCGGCAAGGTGATGGCGGGGTTCAAGCCCGATCTCTATGCCGCTGCCCTGAAGAAGTAGCGTTTACGCCGCCAGTTTCGGCAGCAGCTCCTCCAGCGTCACATGACCGCGGAAGCTGCCGCTGCCCTGCGGTTGTTCGCCTGCTTCAATCGCGCGCGCGAAGATCACCGCCGGATCGCTGTCCAGTTTGCGCAGCAGGCGCGACAGGTTCGGATAGGCGGCCTGATCGACTGCCTTGTGATACTGCGCCCAGCGCGCCAGGCCGCTCAGATAGGCGTCGGCGACGCTGCGGCGCGATCCCACCAGCCAGTCGCGACCTTCCAGCATCGCATCCAGCTGCGCATGCGCTTTCGCCACCAGCGCGCGACCCTGATCGCGCAGCACGCGCTGCACCGGCGGATTCTCTGCCATCTCATAGGCGGCCCAGAGCGGACTGAAGGCCGCGAAGAAGGTGGTGTTGAGAAATGCCAGCATCTGGTTAAGCCGTTCATGCTCTACGCTGCCGGCTGGATAGCCCAGCCGGTCGGGCGCGCGGGCGGCGATGTTGCTCAGAATCGCGGCGCTTTCACTTAAGCTGAGTCCGTTTTCCAGCAGCAGCACCGGCGTCTCGCGTACGGGGTTGAAGCGCGCATAGAGATCGCTTTGCATGTCTTCTGGCATGTTGATGCGGGCAAGCCGGTACGGCTGGCCGAGCCATTCCAGCGCTACGATCGAGCCAAACGAGCAGCCCTGCGGCACGCCGTAAAAAAGAACCGGTTCCATGATATTTCCTTTCCGTGTTGCGGTACGGGCGAACATGGACAGGCCGGATGCGGCCGTGAAGGACGCACAAATTTGTGCCTCCGCAGAGACCGCGGGTAACAAAAACCATACCCGCGCACTGCTGACAGGAACTGTCACGCCTGCGCTGGTCGGGATGGCAGGATTGCCCGATATTGGCAGCAGCAATTGCTAAGGAGACCGCCATGAAGGAGAGCATTTCGGGCTGCCCGCTGGAGGAGGCGATGCGCGTACTGGGCGGGCGCTGGCGCATCGTGCTGGTTTATTACCTGCTGGACGGGCCGATGCGGTTTTCCGATCTGCGTCGGGCGATGCCGAATATCTCGCAGCGTATGCTGACGCTGGACCTGCGCGCGCTGGAGGAGGTCGGCCTGGTGCAGCGCCGCCTGCTGCCCGGCATCCCGCCCGGCATGGAATACAGCCTGACCGGCGAGGGCCAGCGCCTGCGTAGCCTGGTCGACCTGCTGGGCGAGGTGGGTGAGCGGCTGGAACGGGCAAGACTGCGGGACGCGGCCTGATCGGCCTTGCCATTACGGGCGGCGCCTCCTAACTGGAGAGCGGTCGTATCTGTCCTTCCGGAGATCCCAGAAAATGTCGTTGTCGATGTACCAGGCCTCGGTGCCTGCCTTTACCCGCAGCCTGAACATGCTGTCGAAGCTGCTGACCAAGGCCGAGGCGCATGCCGCCGCCAACGGGCTGGCGCCGGCGGAGCTGCTGGAGGCCCGGCTGGCACCCGACATGTATCCGCTGACCCGCCAGATCCAGGCCGCCTGCGATGCGGCCAAATTCGGTGCCGCGCGCCCCGCCGGCGTCACGCCGCCGAGCCATCCCGACACCGAGACGACCTTCGCCGAGCTGCAGGCGCGCATCAAGGCGGTGTCCGATTTCATCAGCGGTAGATGCGAGGCGGCATTTGCCGGCGCTGAAACCCGTGCGGTGACGCTGAAAACCGGCAGCGGCGAACTGGGCTTCACCGGTCAGGACTATCTGCTGAACTTCGCGCTGCCGAATTTCTATTTCCACGCCGTCACGGCCTACGACATCCTGCGCCACAAGGGCCTGCCGCTGGTGAAGCGCGACTTCCTCAATCTGGGGTGAGGCCTATTTCCCGTCCAGCCGGCGGCTGAAGATCACGCGCGGTTCTTCCGCGTAGCCCAGCGCATCGTAGAAGGCGCGCACCCTGTCGTTCTCGGGGCGCACCATCAGCATGACTTTCGGCACGCCGCGCTGCCGCAGCCAGTCCTCGGCCGTCGCCACCATGGCGCGGCCGAGGCCGTGCTTCTGTAGAGTGGGGTCCACTGCAAGATAGTAGAGCCAGCCGCGATGGCCGTCATGGCCGGTCATCACGCTGGCAACGATTTTGCCGTCGCGCTCGCCGACCAGAATGGTCGATTCAGCGCGGCTGATGCAGAAGCTGATATCGCTGTCCGGGTCGTTCCACGGCCGGGTCAGGTCGCAGGCCTGCCACAGCGCGATGACGGCGCTGCGGTCGCGTTCTTCGAAAGCCCGGATATCCACTAATGCTCAGCCTGGGCAGACCGGATCGCCTCGACGCGGATTTCCTCGGTCAGGCGCGCCTTATAGGCGGCGAATTCCGGCGTCGTCTTCATCGTGTAATGGCGCGGATGCGGCAGGTCGATGGCGATGTCGCATTTCACCTTGCCCGGCCGCGCGGTCATCACCAGCACGCGGTTGGCCATGAAGATGGCTTCGTCGATATCGTGGGTGACGAACAGCACGGTCTTCTTGTGCTGCTCCCAGATGCCGAGCAGCAGTTCCTGCATCAGCGCGCGGGTCTGGTTATCCAGCGCGCCGAAGGGCTCGTCCAGCAGCATGATCTTGGGATCGTTGGCCAGCGCCCGCGCCAGCGCGGTACGCTGCTGCATGCCACCGGAGAGCTGCTTGGGGAAATGGTTCTCGAAGCCTTTGAGGCCGACCTGGTTGATGAAATGGGCGGCGATCTCGGCCTGCTGCTTGTCTGGCACATTCTTCTCGCGCAGGCCGAAGCAGATGTTTTCCCGCACCGTCAGCCAGGGAAACAGCGTGTAGCTCTGGAACACCATGCCGCGATCCGGGCCAGGATCGCGCACCGCCTCGCCATCGAGCAGCACCGAGCCTGTCGTGGGCTGGTCGAGTCCGGCGACGATGCGCAGCAGCGTGCTCTTGCCGCAGCCCGACGGGCCGAGGATGGTGATGAAGTCGTTGTCCTCGACGCTGAGGTTGGTCGGTTCCAGCGCGCGGGTCGGTTCGCCGCCGCGCACGCCGGGAAACACCCGGCTGACATTTTCGATGCGAAGCTTGCTCACTTGATGAAATACCAGGGATAGAGGCGCGCGTTGGCCTGTTTGAACAGGAAGTCGGAAACCAGGCCGATCACGCCGATGACGAAAATGCCGAAGATCATCTGCCCGGTATCGAGCAGGCGCTGGCTGTCCATGATCATATGGCCGATGCCACTCTGCGCGCCGATCAGTTCGGCGACGATCACATAGGTCCAGGCCCAGCCCAGCACCAGGCGTAGTGTTTCCGCAATCTGCGGGGCAGCACCCGGAAGCAGCACACGCAGCACGATGCCGGCGCGTTTGGCGCCCAGTGTCTTGGAGGCTTCGACCAGGTCGATGCGGCTGCCGCCGACGATCACGGCGACCATCAGCACGATCTGGAAGAAGGAGCCGATGATGATGACCGACAGTTTCTGCGCTTCGCCCACGCCGGCCCACAGGATCAGCAGCGGGATGAAGGCGGAGGCGGGCAGGTAGCGGGCGAAGGAAATGAATGGCTCGAAGAAAGCCTCGATGCTCTTGAAGGCGCCCATCAGGATGCCGAGCGGCACGGCGAAGACGGCGGCGATCAGGAAACCGCCGACCACGCGCCAGATGGTGATGCCGACATCGCCGATGAAATTGTATTTGGTGAACAGCTCGATGCCGGCGCGCGCGGCTTTCACCGGATCGGCCAGGAACAGCGGCGGCACGATGCCGCCATAGGTGACGACGCCCCAGGCGGCGAAGAACACCACGAAGAAGAGAATCCCCAGGGCGGTACGCCGCCCCGGGGAAACAGGCTTAAGCGGATCGAACACTAAAGCAGGCTCACTTGATGAAGCTGTCGTCGACCAGCGCCTTGAGGTCGGGGATCGCGCGGATCACGCCGGCTTCAAGCTGGATGTCGGCGGCTTCTTTCATGAAAGCCTGCAACTCGCCCTTGAAATAGGCCTGGTTGGCGGCCTTGTCCTGCCAGGCGATATACGAGGCCGAGGTGGCGAACTGTTCGCCGGTCTGCTTGACCTTGGCGCCCATGATCTCGTTCGACTTGGCCGGTTCCTTCTTGATCATGTCCAGCGCGTCGAAGAAGCCATTGACCACGCCCTGCACGATCTTCGGGTTCTTCTTGATGAAGTCGGGCTGGAAGGCAACCATGTCGACCACCACCGGATAATCCAGCGTGGTGAGCAGGATCTTGCCGGAATTCGGCGCATTGCGCACCGACGACAGATACGGCTCGTAGGTCAGCGCCGCATCATACTGGCCGGCGATGAAAGCCTGGGCCGCCGGCTGCGGGCCGAGCGTCGCGAACTGCACGTCCTTGGGCGACATGCCGTTGCGCTTCATGAAAGCCAGCAGGGTGAAATACGGCGTGGTACCGGCGCCGTCGACCGCGATGGTCTTGCCCTTCAGGTCGGTGATCTTGTTGAAGTTATTGCGCACGGCCAGACCGTCGCCGCCCTTCGACTTGTCGAGCAGCAGCACCTGGGTCAGCGGCACGCCGGCGGCGGTCCAGGCGACGAAGGTGTCGACGGTGGTGGCGACGGCCTGCGTGGCGCCGGCGGCGACCGTCAGGTGGCGTTCCTTCTGCGGGATGAACTTGATCTCGACATCCACGCCATGCTTCTTGAACAGGCCGGCCTCGGCCGCCAGCGTCAGCGGCGCAAAGCCGGTCCAGCCGCTCATGCCCAGCACGATCTTGTCCTGCGCCATGGCCGGCGCGGCGAGAAGGGCAGCTGCAACCGCAACGCCCGCAATCAGAGTCTTCGTCATATCCCGGAACCCCCGCTCTAGGTCTGAGCGAACGGCCATCATGGCCATTCGCAGCTGCACAATTTAAGACCGTGGCGCGAAAGCCGGCAAGTCATTTATGCATGTATAGACAAGTAAGCCGCTGCGCCGTACCGTGCTAGGATCGAACTGCCCAGAAAACAGGCCAGATCAACCCAGCCGGAGTTATGCATGTCTCACCGATTGCTGCCCGGGAAACTGCCGCTACCGGAGATCGCCGCGCTGTATCGCGGTGGACGGATCGATCTGGTGCTGGAGGCAGCAACGATACGCCCGGCTGTGGATAAATCGGCCGCGCTGGTGGCCGCAGCCGCCGCGGGCAATGCGCCGGTCTACGGCATCAATACCGGCTTCGGCAAACTCGCCAAGGTCCGCATTCCGCCCGATCAGGTCGCCGAGCTGCAGCGCCGGCTGGTGCTCAGCCATGCAGTGGGTACCGGGCCCTTGTTGCCCGACGCCATCGTGCGGCTGATCCTGCTGCTCAAGATCAACAGCCTCGCGCAAGGCCTGTCCGGTGTGCAGTGGCAGACGATCACGGCCTTGCAGGCGCTGCTGAATGCCGATGTGCTGCCCTGCATTCCGGCTCAAGGGTCGGTCGGCGCCTCGGGCGATCTCGCGCCGCTGGCGCATCTGGTGCTGCCGCTGATCGGCGAGGGCAGGGTCCGCATCGCCGGTATTGAAACCGACGCCGCCGAAGGACTGAAACAGGCCGGCCTTGCGCCGCTGCAACTCGGCGCCAAGGAGGGCCTCGCGCTGCTGAACGGCACGCAGGTCTCCACCGCGCTGGCGCTGGCCGGATTGTTCGCCACCGAGGATGTGGTGGCCGCTGCGCTGGTCTGCGGTGCGCTCAGCACCGACGCCGCCGCCGGCAGCGACACGCCCTTCGATCCGCGCATTCATGCGGCGCGCGGCCAGCCCGGCCAGATCGCGGTGGCCGATCTGCTGCTGCATCTGCTGGAAGGCTCGGTGATCCGCGCCTCGCATCGCCAGGGCGACGAACGCGTGCAGGATCCCTATTGTTTGCGCTGCCAGCCGCAGGTGATGGGCGCGGTGCTGGATGTGTTGCGCAATGCCGCCGTCACCTTGGAAATCGAAGCCAACGGCGTGTCGGATAATCCGCTGGTCTTTGGTGAAGGTGAGATTCTCTCAGGCGGCAACTTCCATGCCGAGCCGGTGGCTTTTGCCGCCGATATGATCGCCATCGCGCTGGCCGAGACCGGCAATATCTCCGAACGCCGCATTTCATTGCTGGTCGATCCGGTGCTCAGTGGCCTGCCGGCCTTCCTCGCGCCCGAGCCCGGGATCAATTCAGGCTTCATGATCGCGCAGGTGACGGCTGCGGCGCTGGCCTCGGAAAACAAGCAGCGCGCCCATCCGGCCAGCGTCGATACGATTCCCACTTCGGCGAACCAGGAAGACCATGTCTCGATGGCCGCCCATGCGGGTTATCGCCTGCTGGCGATGGCGGAGAATGCCGCCGGCATTGTCGCGGTTGAATGGCTCTGCGCCGCGCAGGGCGTGGATTTGCGCGCACCGCTGGTGACATCCGACCGGCTGCTGGCGGCGCAGGCGCTGCTGCGCGCGCAGGTGCCCTTCATGGCGCAGGATCGTTATCTGGCGCCGGACCTCGCAGCAGCCAAGACCCTGGTGCAGTCGGGCGAGTTGCGCCGGCTGCTGCCGAGCGCTCTCCTGTACTGATTATCTCGGCAGGTCCTTCGAGACCGCGCGGCAGAAAGCCAGCGTCGCGCCGAACAGGCAGAAGGCGCCGATGGTGGTGGCCAGGAAGATGGTTTGTTCGAGCGGCATGGGTGACTCCTTCGGTGTCGCCTGACATATGCCGACAGGATAAGGCCTCGCTGCGGATGCAACCTTGATCTCGGTCAACCGTTTCGACTCGCGGCAGTTGTGATTCGCCCTGCAAATCAAGCCCTCTTGTTTCGCCACTGCGGCTTGTTTGCCGGCTGCGATATGGGTAACTGCTTTCACCCGCTGCGGATCGTCCGATTCTGTAGGGCGGGAGCGATCCGCAGAAACTGGAGGGACTATGAACAAGGCTGATCTGATCGAAATCGTGCGTGAATCCACCGGCGCCACCAAGGCTGCCTCGGGCGAAGCGGTCGATGCCGTGTTCGAGGCGATGGCAAAGTCGCTGAAGAAGGAAGGCGCCTTCACCATCGTCGGCTTCGGTACCTTCAAGGTGTCCAAGCGCGCCGCGCGCAAGGGCCGCAATCCGCAGACCGGCGAGACGATCAAGATCGCCGCGTCGAAGTCGGTGCGCTTCAAGGCCTCGACCGCGCTGAAGGGTCGGCTGTAACAGAACAGGTCGTCATCCTCGGGCTTGTCCCGAGGATCCATCTGTGTGTTCCGATGCGCGGATGGTTGGGATGGACCCTCGGCACAAGGCCGAGGGTGACGGAATAAAAAAAAGCCGCAGAGCGATCTGCGGCTTTTTATTTTTTATGTGCCTGTGACTTTACGCCATATGCATCTTGAAGAAGGCGACCGCCTTGGCGAAGCCGTCTTCCGCCTGCTCCTTGCGATAGCTCGGGCGGTAGTCGGCATGGAAGGCATGCGGCGTGTCGGGATAGACGTAGAAGACGTTGAACTTCTTGTTGGCATCCAGCGCCGCGCGCATGCGGTCGACGGTGTCGTTCGGGATGCCCTGATCGGCGCCACCATAGAGGCCCAGCACGGGCGCCTTGAGGTCCTTGGCGATATCGACCGGATGCTTCGGCGTCAGCTCGGTGGCATTGCCGACCAGGCGGCCATACCAGGCGACGCCGGCCTTCACCTTCGGGTTATGGGCGCTGTACAGCCAGGTGATGCGACCGCCCCAGCAGAAGCCGGTGATGCCCAGCTTGTTCGGGTTGCCGCCGTTCTTGGCGGCCCAGGCGGCGGTGGCGTCCAGATCGGCCATCACCTGCGCATCCGGCACCTTGGCGGCGGCGGCCTGCGCGCCGGCCATGTCGGTCACCTTGCTCATGTCGGCCTGGCGCGCATAGAGGTCGCCGGCAATGGCCTGGAAACCCTGCTTGGCGAAGCGGCGGCAGGTGTCCTTGATGTATTCATGCACACCGAAGATTTCCTGCACCACCAGGATGGTGGGGAAGGGGCCGGCGCCAGCCGGCTGCGCGCGATAGGCCTTCATGGTGCCGCCCGGCACCGGAATGTCGACTTCGCCAGCGGTCAGCCCGGTGGTGTCGGTCTTGATCGCGGTCTGGCCCATCACCGGGCCGGCGGCGACGGTAAAGCCGGTGATCAGGCTGGTGGCCATGAAGCCGCGGCGGGAAAAGTCCACCTTCGGCATGAGACTGAGCAGGTCGGCGTTCATCGGTTTTCTCCGGTTGCAGATGTTTTTTTAAGCCGCGGGCGCGCGAGACAGCAGCCGCGCGCGAGACGGGGCAGGATATAGGCTGCGCTGCAGCGGATACTTATAAAAATCTCGTGAGAGCGATCAGTTCAGCAGGCGCCACAGCAGGGCGACACCGGCGAAGATCGCCAGCCAGATCGCGGCAAAGGCCAGGATGCGCGTGTTCTTCCACGGCAGCCGCAGCGCAGCGGGCAGAATCAGCAAGGCCGCCATCAGGATGGCGGCCAGCTGTAACCAATCCGAACCAGTCATGGGGTTGCGCGCGGGTTGCGCTTAGTTCGCCGCCGAAACCTTCTGGCCGCTCGGGCGCTGGCACTGGCGATACAGGCGGTCCGCTTCCGGCTCCTTGAAGGAGAGGAAGCGCATCTCAAGGCCGCTGATCACCTTGTAGGAGGGATGGTCCTGCGAGGTGGGGCCGGCATATTTCGCCGGCGTCACATGCACCACCGACATGACGCGGTCGGGGCTGATCCGCATTTCGGTGCGGCGGCCATCGGGATGCTGCTCGGTGGCGCAGACGCGGCCAAGCTGGCTGTCGAAGGTCTTCACCCGCTCGTAATGCGGATCGGGATTGAATTCCGGCACCGTATTGTCGCTCGCGGCCAGCAGGGCCGGGCGGTATTTGTGGAATTCGGCGGTGGCCGTCACCACGCTGCCATAGGGGAAGAAGAGTTCGACGCCGTCGAGCCGGGCATGTTCGCCCATACGGCCATCGACCACCGGCATCTCGATGATGCGCGTCGCCGACATGCGGGCCACGTCATCGTTCAGGCGGATCAGGCCGGTCGCACTGCCGCCGCGCTCCTTGGCGCGCTCGATCTCGAACGGGATCAGTGCGGTCGGCTTGGCGGCCTTCTTCGACTGGGCGGAAGCGACTCCGGCAGCACTGGCGCAGATCACAACCGTGATCGCCGCAATCCAAAATCGACGCATCGAATCTCCCCCTCGGCGACGCCACATGGCGGGACGGGCCGCAGCCCACGGTTTGGCGAATGCGGCGGCAGATTAGGCGATTTCGCGAGTCTTGCCAAGAGTCTAAGTATTATCAAAAGGTTACTTGAAAAATTGGGAGTCTTCCGGGCTTTGCTATCATTCGGCGATCCGGGTAAGGTACGCGCCGTTTTCGGTCCGCGTCGCGGACCGAGTGTGGCGATTCGTGTCTGCGGAGTTGGGCGTGGCCAATTTTATCGAGGAAGTTGACGAGGAAGTCCGGCGCGACAGGGCGGCAAAGGCCTGGAAACGCTGGAGCCCTTTCATCATCGGCTTCGTGCTCGTGATCCTGGCCGGCGTCGCCGGCTATGAATTGTGGAAGGGCTGGCAGGCCGACAAGACCGCCGCCGCCGGCGCCCGCTTCAGCAGCGCGCTCGGCCTGGCGCAGGCCGGCAAGCCCACCGAAGCCGCCACGGCCTTCGGCGACCTCGCCAGGGGCGACGCGGCCGGCTATGCGCAGCTCGCGCGGTTCCAGCAGGCCGCCAATCTGATCGAAGCCAAGGACATCACCGGCGCCATCGCCGCCTATGACGCGATCGCCGGCGACAGCAGCGCGCCGGCGCAGTTCCGCGATCTCGCCCGCTACCTCGCCGTCTTCCATGGCCTGGATACGCTTGCGCTCGATCAGGTGAAGCAGCGCCTGTCCGGCATCGCCAGCGACAGCCCCTGGGCCGCCAATGCGCGCGAGCTGAGCGCCATCGCTGAACTGAAGGCGGGCAAAGCGGAAGAGGCGCGTCGCCAGCTGACGGCGCTGGCCGACGATCCGCTGGTGCCGGCCGGGTTGCGCGGCCGTGCCGCCGAACTGCTGGCCGCGCTCGGCGGGCCGGTACAGTAATTCACGTTGATCGGGGCAGTCTCAATGATCGGCCAAGTGACGATACGGACTAAGCAGCGTCTCGCCATTCTCGCTGTCGTCGCGCTCGGCCTTGCCGGCTGCGACACGATCGGCGGCTGGTTCGACGATGCGCCGAAGATCGAGGCGACCGGCGAACGCATCTCGGTGCTGGCCTTCGACAGCCAGCTTGATCCCGATCCGCAGCTGGCCGAAACGCCGGTCGCGCTGCCCAAGCCCTGGCGCAATCCGGACTGGCCGCAGGGCGGTGGCTATCCCAGCCACGCCATGCAGCATCTCGAACTTGGCGACACGCTGCGCACCGCCTGGACCGCCGATCTCGGTGAGTCGGCCGATGAGGAGCAGAAGATCGTCGCGCAGCCGGTGATTGCCGGTGGCCGTGTCTTTGCGGTGGATGCCGCGGCCCAGGTCAGCGCCTATGACGCGCAGACCGGCAAGCGGCTGTGGCGCGTCAACCTCACGCCGCGCAAGGAAGACAGCGGCGCCACCGGCGGCGGCCTGGCCTGGCATGCCGACAAGCTGTTCGTCGCCACCGGCTATGGCGATGTCGTGGCGCTGGAGCCTTCGACCGGCCGCGCCTTCTGGGCGACGCAGCTGAAGCAGCCGATCCGCGGCGCACCGACGGCGGATGGCGGCCGCGTCTTCGTCATCACCTACGACAACCAGATGCATGCGCTCGATATCGAGCGCGGCACCGAGCTGTGGACCCATACCGGCATCGCCGAACAGGCCGGCTTCCTCGGCGCCGCCAATCCGGCGGTCGAAGGCAACACGGTGGTCGTGCCGTATTCCTCGGGTGAAATCCTCGCGCTGCGCGCCGATACCGGCGTGGTCGCCTGGGCTGAGCAGCTGGTGCGCGCCAGCGGCCGTTTCAGCCAGGCCGGCGCGCTGAACGACATCAACGGCCGTCCGGTGGTCGACCGCGGCCGCGTCTACGCCGTCAGCCAGTCGGGCCGCTTCGTGGCGCTCGACCTGCGCACCGGCGAGCGTGTCTGGGAACGCGTGATTCCCAGCATCCAGACGCCCTGGGTCGCCGGTGAGTTCATCTACGCCATCACCATCGATTCCGAGATTCTCTGCCTGTCGCGTCGCGACGGCAAGGTGAAGTGGATCCGCCAGCTGCGCCGCTACGAAGATCCCAAGGCGCGCACCAACAAGGGCGTGATCACCTGGTGGGGTCCGGTTCTGGCCGGCGACCGCCTGCTGGTCGCCTCCAGCGACGAACGCATGCTGTCGATCTCGCCCTATACCGGCGACCTGATCGGTGCGATGAGTCTGTCGGACAAGGCGGCGCAGCCGCCGGTCGTGGCCGATGGCACGGTTTATATTGTGACGGAAGATGCGCGGCTGACGGCGTTGCGCTGACCGCGTGACGCTGATTGGGCCGCACTGAAAGAAGAACATGTCTGCTAAAGTCGCCATCGTCGGCCGGCCCAATGTCGGCAAGTCGACGCTGTTCAATCGCCTGGTCGGCAAACGTCTCGCCATTGTCGACGACACGCCGGGGGTGACGCGCGACCGCCGCGAAGGCGCCGCGCATCTCGGCGACCTGGAATTCACCGCCGTCGACACCGCCGGCCTGGAAGATTCCGACGTCGAGAGTATGACCGGCCGCATGCGGCTGCAGACCGAGGCCGCCGTGCGCGAAGCCGATGCGGTGCTGTTCGTGATCGATGGCCGCGCCGGCGTCACGCCGCTGGATGCGCATTTCGCCAACTGGCTGCGCAAGCAGAAGACCCCGGTGATCCTGCTCGCCAACAAATGCGAGGGCGGTGCGGGCAAGAGCGGTGTGGGCGAGGCCTATGCGCTCGGCCTGGGCGATCCGCTGCCGGTCTCGGCCGAGCATGGCGAGGGCATGTACGATCTGGCCGTCGCGCTGCTGGAGCATATCGGCGGCCGCACCGGCGGCGCGCTGGGCGATGACGGCGACGAACTCGATCTGGTCGAGGCCGATATCGATCTCGACCCCGAAAACGAAACCCCGCTGATCGACGATCCGAGCAAGCCGATTCAGCTCGCCATCGTCGGTCGGCCCAATGCGGGCAAGTCGACCCTGGTGAATGCGCTGATCGGCCACGACCGCCTGCTGACGGGCCCCGAGCCGGGCCTGACGCGCGACGCCATCGCGATCCAGTGGGAATATGAAGGCCGCGCCGTGAAGCTGGTGGATACCGCCGGCATGCGGCGCAAGGCGCGCGTCGAGCAGAAGCTGGAAAAGCTTTCGGTCGCCGATAGCCTGCGCACCATCCGCCTGGCGCAGGTGGTGGTGCTGGTGCTCGACGCCGTGCTGGGCTTCGACAAGCAGGACCTTACTATCGCCGACCATGTGCTGAACGAAGGCCGCGCGCTGGTCATCGCGATCAACAAATGGGATGCGGTGGAAGACCGCGCGCTGGCGCTGAAGGATATCGAAGACCGCCTGGAACGCTCGCTGCCGCAGGCGCGCGGCGTTCCGGTCGTGACTCTCTCGGCGCTGACCGGCCGCCATCTCGACCGCCTGCTGCCCGCCGTGATGCAGCAGTATAAACGCTGGAACACCCGCATCTCCACGTCGCAGCTCAATCGCTGGCTGGCCGAGATGACCCAGCGCAATGCGCCGCCGCTGGCTGGCGGGCGCAGCGTGAATATCCGCTATGCCACGCAGGTGAAGGCGCGGCCGCCGACGGTGGCGCTGTTTGCGCCGCGCGCCGAATACATCCCGGAATCCTACCTGCGCTACCTGATCAACGGGCTGCGCGAGCATTTCGACCTGCAGGGCGTGCCGGTGCGCATGCATCTGCGCAAGGGCAAGAATCCCTTCGTCGACAAGGACAGCTGATCCGTCAGGGTGCCATGTCCGGCAGGTGGCTCAGCGGATAGGCCTGCATGATGCTGGTCTGTCGCGGTCGCGCCATGCCGTCGCCGCTGCCTTCATGCCAGAACAGGCTGTAGCCCAGCACGCCATACGGCGCGCCATCGTCCTGCGCCAGCGGCAGCAGCAGGCGTTCGGCGCGTTTGCCGTGATCGCGGTCGCCCGGATTGCGGTCCTGCGGCCGGCCATGGATGATCGCCGGCGTCGTCGCGCAATGCACCAGGGTGTCGAGGCTGGTGCGCCCGGCCTGTTCGCTGCGCCACAGCTCGAACACGCTCTTGCCCATGATATTGCCGCCCCAGTGGAAGCGGATTTCCTCGCCGGTCAGGGTCAGATGCGCATTCTACAGATCGGCGTCGAGCCGGAAGATCCAGATATTGGGCAGGCAGTGGCGCAGCATCACCGGATCGATGTCGCTGCGGCGCGGCGCCATCCGGCCCCCAGATACCCTACCTGATGCGCTATTGGATGCCGGCGGCTGGCGCCACTCGGCCCAGCAGCGCAGCACATGGCGCATGCCGACATCCTGAAGATCGGGCCAGGCGGTGGTGGTGGGGTGCAGGGTAAGCGCGGACATGGCGGGGCCGTGGGTGAGGGAGGCGAACCTAGCCGATGCCCGCCTCCGGCAGCAGTTGAAATCCGGTTATGCGGTACGGAGACGGGCGAAGGATTGACAGCGGCGCGTCCCGGGCAGAGCGTTTCACTACCACTCAGGGAGATTGCAGCATGATGCTCGACTGGAACGACTACCGCCGCCAGCTCAAGACCACGATGGGCGAGATCGCCAAACTCAGCCCCGGCACGATGGACGGCTACCGCACCATGGCGACGGCCTATAAGGAGAGCGGCCATCTCGATGCCAAGACGCGCGAGCTGATGTCGATTGCGGTGGGCGTGGCCCTGCGCTGCGATGGCTGCATCACCGTTCATACCGATGCGGCGATCCGTCATGGTGCCACAAAGGACGAAATCGCCGAGGCCTGCAACGTGGCGATTGCGATCAGCGCCGGCGCCGCGCTGGTCTATTCGGCCCGCGCGCTGGATGCGGTGGCGCAGCATCCGACGACGCAAGCTGCTGCGGCAGCGAACAAGGGCGAATAGGAAAGCAAGACCCTCACCCCGCACAGGGCGCCCGCGAAAGCTCCACTGGAGCTTTCGCAGCCCGTGCGCCTCTCCCATTTCATGGGAGAGGGAGTTTCTTCGTTTCCCTCGCCCGCGATAGCGGGAGAGGGAGGGGCCCGCAGCGAAGCGCGGGAGGGTGAGGGTGGTGAAAGAAAAACAAGAGAAGGGGGCATCGCATGACTCTGATCGCCAATATCGCCGTCGCGCTGGTGGCGCTGCTGCATGTCTGGATTCTGGTGCTGGAGATGTTTCTCTGGACCAGGCCGGCCGGGCTGAAGGCCTTCCGCAACACGCCGGAGAAAGCCCGCGACACGGCGGTGCTCGCCGCCAACCAGGGGCTTTACAATGGCTTCCTGGCGGCCGGGCTGGTCTTCGGGCTGCTGTATCCTGCAGAGCCGGCCGCGCTGCATATCAAAAGCTTCTTCCTCGCCTGTGTGGCGATAGCGGGCCTGTATGGCGCGGCGACGGCGGCGAAGAAGATTCTCTACATCCAGACCGTGCCGGCGGTGATCGCGCTGGTGCTGCTGTGGGCCAGCTAACAAAAGAAAATGGGATGCCGGGCTTGACCCGGCATCCCATTTAAAAACACTTCGGCCCGCACCGAAGCATCTGCGCCGCACCGCCTGCCATACTCCGGCCTCCAAAACAAAAAACCGGAGCCACCCGCGTCATGTCCTTCCCCGTTGCCCTGCCGTTTGAGCCCGTCCTGCTGCTCTGGATCGGCGCCGTGTTCCTGCTCGCCGGCATGGTGAAGGGCACCATCGGTCTCGGCCTGCCCAGCATTTCGCTCGGGCTGCTCGCCGCGACGATGGACCTCAAGCTGGCGATGATCCTGCTGCTGGCGCCGAACGCGATCACCAATCTGTGGCAGGCTTTTGTCGGCGGGCATTTCACCATGCTGCTGAAACGGATCTGGCTGTTCCTGCTCTGCGCCGCTGTTGCGATCTGGCTCGGCAGCGCCGCGCTCGAACTCGTGGACGCCAAGGCGCTGGGCGCACTGCTCGGGCTGCTGCTCGCGGTCTATGCCTTGCTCGGGCTGCTGCGCCCGCCGCTGTCGCTGCCGGCGCGCCACGAAATCTGGGCAGGGCCTTTAGTCGGCGGAATCAACGGCGTGCTGACAGGTTTGACGGGGAGCTTCGTGGTGCCCGGCGTGCCCTATCTGCAGGCGCTGGGGCTGACGCGCGACCAGCTGGTGCAGGCGATGGGGATGCTGTTCATGGCCTCCACGCTCGGGCTGGGCGTGAGTCTCGGCGGTCGCAACATGCTGAGCCTCGACCTGCTGCTGCTCTCAGGGACCTGCGTGCTGCCCGCTTTGCTCGGCATGGTGATCGGCCAGCGCCTGCGCGACCGCCTGTCGGAAGCGGCGTTCAAAAAAGCCTTCTACGGGTCTCTGCTGCTGCTCGGCGGGTATATCGTACTGAGGTGGGTGATCACTTAGTGCGGGTCATATAAAACCGTCATTCTCGGGACAAGCCCGAGGGTGACGATTCTTTGGAGTGGCTGACGTGACCGCTGAAATTGCAGCCTCAGCCTCTTCCTCCCCCAATCACTCATTTCCTGTCTCTTGCCCAAGCCGCGTCAACTGTCCCGAGGATGCCGTCTGCATTCGGCGGGGTGAATGCGATGTGTCAGTCGCTGATGTTCCAATCGGCCATTTTGCCTGTTTCGCTGACAGGCAACGCGGCGCCAAACGTCAGGCTGCGCGGACGTTCTGCTTCGCTGAGTTGCGAGGCCAGTTCGTCTTCGATGGTTTTGCGCAGTATGGCGGTATCCTGCTGCGGATCGGTCGGCACGACAAAGGCTTTCAGCCGAACACCATTGGCAAGCGGCATCGGGCGCACGCTGGCCTCACGCACACCGGGCAGGCGGCAGAGCACATCGCGCACATGCGCGGGGAACACATTGATGCCCCCGACCTGGACCGCGCCGTCATGGCGGCCCTGTAGCGTGAATTGCGTTTCGTCCTGCCAGAGCAGGTGATCCTGCAGGGCGACAGACAGCTCGCTGCCACGGTGCCGCAGCCCGGTGCCGTCGGGTTGCCAGTAAGGAAACAGCGTATAGGATTCGCGCGTGCCATCGCGCCAGCCGATGCCGGCTGTCTCGCTGGCGCCATAGACCTCGATGAAGCGGTGCAGAGCGCCACGACGCAGGCCGGCGGCTACCGCCGGCGGGCAGGGCCCGGTCGACACAATCCCGATCACATCCTCCGGCCAGCTCTGGCCAGACTGCAGCTGGCGTGTCCAGAATTCCGGATAGCCGATCACGAGGTCGCCGGGTTGCACCGGCAGGCGCAGGCGGTTGCGGCCATCGACGACCTTGGCATCTCCGAGTTTGCGCGGCAGCATCACCGTGAACAGAAAGCCATAGATATGATGCCCGGGCACCACCTGCAGCACCCGGCTGCGCCGGCCGATCAGGGTGGCGAGGACGTCGGTTTCTTCCTCCAGGCGGGCAACAGCATGGGTACACAGTTTGGGTGGCCCGGAACTGCCCGAGGTGCGAAAGCCGATCTCGCTGTCGAATTTCTGCAGGCAGTGCGTGGCGATGTCGAGCCAGTCACCCAGACGCCACCGCATCAGGAGATAGTCTTCCGCCCCCACACGATGCAGATGCAGCGCCTCGTTCAGCGCCGAGGCAATGTTCAGACGCTCAAGGGAGTCCGCGCCGAGACCGTCATCGGCCAGCGAGAAATCTTCGGTCCATGTCTCGGGCCGTAGCGGTGGCAGTCCCGGACGCAGCCGCGAGAATTCGCCGACCACGAGGTCGGCGACATAACGCTGCAGCGCCGTCCGGTCCTGCCACCAGGCCATGGGGTGTCGACCGCGGTTACAGGCGCTTGACGAAAACCCAATAGCTGTCGCCGATCACAGCGTTTTTCATCTGCACCTTCACCTTGGTCGGCTGCATGTTGTAATCGAAGGTGTAGTCGATCATGACGCTCAGTTTGCCGGCCTTGACGCCGGCATCGAAGGCGCCCTTGAAGGCAGGTGTATTGGTGCAGGGCGCAACTTCGGTGAAGAAGTTCTTGCCGATGACGGCCTTGGGATCGCGGCCGGTGATGGCGCCTTCCGCCATGTTGTACTGCAGGATCACGCCCTTGGCGTCGAGCTGCACAGCGCCGAAAGCGAGGTTGTTGATCTCGGCGGCCGACATTTTTGCCAGCGTGTTCTGGATGTCATCCTTGCCGAATTCAACGATGGTCGGAGTGCTCATGTCGGAGTTTCTTTCGATCTGATGGGGCAAAGTGTTAGAGGACCGAAAGCTAGGTCTCGCTGCGGCAAAGGGTATGCTGTTCACGATTATTTATTTTCGGTAATGCAGTGATCCGGGCGTTTGTCTGAGACGTACAGAATTTTTTGCCGTCGCAACCCGCTGAGCCTCGACCCGCTATCGCTCGGCGGCCCGTGCGTGGGCCGGCCCTGCTCCGCGTGGTGATCAGCCAGCGCCTGTGCCACCGACTGTCGGAAGCGGCGTTTGAACGCGCCTTCTACGGGTCGCTGCTGCTGCTCGGCGGATGCATTGTGGTGCGGGGGTGGTGGGGTAGCCGGTGCTGCATCAACACCGTCAACGCAATCAGCGCGACCAGCACCCCAAGCACCATCAGCACCCCAAACCGTCATCCTCGGGCTTGACCCGAGGATCCATCCCAACTCTCCGCGCATCGGAATGAGGCTCTAACGCACAATCGTCATGCCCGGGCTTGCCCCGGGCATCCATTTGCAGTGCCGCGTGGTCATGACCAAGTCGAAAGCCAAATAGGCATTAGAAATAGCTAGTTGAAGACTTTAAATACTTCCGACGATGAAGCGGCGCGGAGATACAAGGTTGCAAATGGGGAGTCTCAATTATCTATTGCAAGCGATGCATTTTCTTCGGAATTTGCGGAAGCTGGGCCAGCTTCAAACATGGTTGGATCAAAACAAGTTTCCCACGGTCGATGTGAAGATCATGGCGAAGCCTCTTTTTTATTACTCTTCAGCATAGTTTCTGCCGCGAGATCATGACCACGCCGAAAGGGCAATGGATCCTCGGGTCAAGCCCGAGGATGACGATTTTTCAGAGTGGCTGACGGTTTGGGGGGAATAGCTGACGGCGTCACGATTGGTGTGGCGGGCGTCACGACTGAAACTGCTGCGTCAGCCTCTCCAAATCCTTCCTCACCCACTCCTCATCTCTCGCCCAGGTCGCGTCAGCCATGCCGGGCTGACGGAACAGCGTCAGCATGATCTCGGTGTGGTCGCCATTGGCAATCGCGCGCATCGGTACATAAACCTCGCTGCCATCGGGCAGGGTCACGCGATGGTCCAGGATGCCGTCGGCATTCGGCGGGCTGAATACAATTGTCGCCTGGCCGCTTTCCTGTTCGGCAGTCCACACGCCGCGCGCCGCATCATGCCGCATCTCGCCGAGCCCGCTGGCCCAGAGTTTCCAGGTCTCCGGGTCGCGCAGGAAGCCATAGACCGCGTCATAGGATTTCGGGATCGAAACCGAGAGATGTTTGCAGGGCAGGGTGCTACGCGTCGTGTCGCTCATGGGGGGCGTCCTCCGCTTGCCGGATTATATAGTTCGTGATATGTTCTCATAAGGCCATGCCGCTGCCCAGCCACGACGCTGCCCAGCCACGACGCTGCCCAGCCACGACACTGCCCGTTGAATATCTATGTATGCGATAGCCCGCGTTAGCCTGTGCAAACCGCTACGAACAGCAACGAACCCGAATGGACCTCACTTGGCACCGGATAGACCTGACTCAGCACCCGATAGACCTGACTTGGCACAAAATAGACCTGACTCAGCATCAAACAGACCTGACTCAGCCCCCACTGGGCCCGGCTCGGCCCGGCCGGGCCCGCCCGGACACCGTCCTGACCCGGAGGATCTCATGACCTCTGAGCTTGTCTGGCGGGACTCGGGCGCTATAGTCCGCCCCGCCGCATAAGGACCGCCGCCGACCGATGACCGCCGCCGACACCACTGCTCTCAATTCGCTGGGCTTCGCCAAAGCCCCGGGCGACACGCGCGTGGTTGTCGCCATGTCGGGCGGGGTGGACTCTTCCGTGGTCGCCGGGCTGCTGAAGCGCGAGGGCTACGATGTCATCGGCATCACGCTGCAGCTTTACGATCACGGCGCGGCGATCGCGAAAAAGGGTGCCTGCTGCGCCGGCCAGGATATCCACGACGCGCGCATGGTGGCCGAGCGGCTGAACATTCCGCATTACGTGCTGGATTACGAAAGCCGTTTCCGCCAGGCGGTGATCGACGAATTCGCCGACTCTTACGTGCGCGGCGAGACGCCGATCCCCTGCATCCGCTGCAACCAGCGCGTCAAGTTTCGCGACCTGCTGGAAACCGCGCGCGATCTCGAGGCCGACTGCCTCGCCACCGGCCATTACGTGCAGCGCGTGCTGGGCGAAGACGGTCGCGGCCAGTTGCTGCGCGGCGCCGATCCGCGCCGCGACCAGAGCTATTTCCTCTACACCACCACGCAGGACCAGCTCGATTACCTGCGCTTCCCGCTCGGCCATCTGGAAAAGCCCGAGGTGCGCAAACTGGCGGAAGAGTTCGGGCTTATTGTTGCCGACAAGCCAGACTCGCAGGATATCTGCTTCGTGCCGAATGGCGATTACGCCAGCGTGGTGACGAAGCTGCGGCCCGAGGCGGCCGAGCCGGGCGAGATCGTGGATACGCAAGGCACTGTGCTGGGCAAGCATGACGGCGTGATCCATTTCACGGTGGGTCAGCGCAAGGGCATCGGCATTGCCGCCGCCGAACCGCTCTATGTCGTGAAGCTCGATGCCGCGACGCGCCGCGTCGTGGTCGGGCCGCGTGAAGCCCTGGCGCGCAAGGTGGTGGCGTTGCGCGAGTTGAACTGGCTCGGCGGCGCGATTCCGCCCGAGGGCCTGGATGTGACCGTGAAGCTGCGCTCGGCACAGCCGGCGGTGGCAGCGCGGATTTTCGCGGCCCAGGACGAGCAGGGGCGCACGACCGCCCGTCTCGAACTCTACACGGCCGAATACGGCGTCGCGCCCGGCCAGGCCGGCGTGGTCTATGCCGGCGACCGCCTGCTCGGCGGCGGCTGGATCGCGCGCCAGACCGTGGCCGGTGGGGCGGAATTAGCTGCTTAAAAACAACGGGTTGTCTCGCGCTTGACAGATCGGGGCGCTGCCCGTATTTCATGCGCCTCCCGAGGCTCCCTCGGGACTTTAGTGTGGCTGGATAGCTCAGTTGGTAGAGCAAGGGACTCATAAGCCCTGGGTCGGCGGTTCAAATCCGCCTCCAGCCACCACTAAACCTTCTTCCCATTCGCTCCGGTACACATCTTGCTACGTCACTGGTAAAGCCCAGTCCGCCAGCAGCCCCGTGACCCAGTGATCCGTATCCTTCTCATCGATGAAGACCCCGAGCGCGCCGTCGTGCTGGCCGAGGCGCTGCAGGGCAAGGGCTATACGCTGGTGGCGCAGCTGGCGCCGCGCGAATTGTCGGCCAAACGCGTCGAGGAAATCGGCCCCGACGTGATCATCGTCGATATGGAATCGCCATCGCGCGACACCATCGACAGCATGCGCCAGATCAATGCCGATCAGCCGCGCCCGATCGTGATGTTCGTCGACCAGTCCGATGACACGATGATCCAGGAAGCCATGCAGGCCGGCGTTTCCGCCTATATCATCGACGGTATGAACCCCAAGCGGGTGAAGCCGATCATCGATGTCGCCGTCGCGCGCTTCCGTGAATTCCAGGCTTTGCGCGACGAGTTGAAAAAGACCAAGGCCACCCTATCTGAACGCAAGCTGGTCGAGCGCGCGAAAGGCCTGCTGATGCGCGAGCGCAAGATCAGCGAAGACGAGGCCTATGCGGCTTTGCGCAAGCTCGCCATGGACCGCCAGCAGCGCCTGGTGGATGTGGCCGAAGCGCTGCTGGCCTTTGCCGATGTATTGAAGAAGAAGTAGGCAGCGCGTCGCGGCATCCGCCTGAAATTTGTGCAGTGCGGTATGGCGATGCCGACTCGTGCCTCATCCGCATCCCCTCTGATTTCCCTCGACAATCCCGCGCCTGCAGTGGCTGGCACGCTTTCTGCTTAGCATAGAGTGAACCTCCCGCTGCAATGGCGCAGCAGGATCGACCGGATCCTCCCAGCAAAGCCTCCCCAGGTTTGGCCGAGTACCCGGTCCCGGAATGGACAATGGCGTCCCGCGATGCGGCCTTTGAAAAGGTCGACGTCGAGGGGCGCTTTTTTTATGGCCGCAACGACGGTCGCAACAGGGAAGAGGGGATCAGCAGATGAAGAAACTCAATCGCCGCCAGGTGCTCACCGGCACCGCCGCCTTGCTCGCCGCAGCAAAGCTCCAGCTGCCCGCCGGTGCCTTCGCGCAGGCCGCCGGCCCGGAAGTGAAGGGCACCAAGCTGGGCTATATCGCGCTCACCGATGCCTCGCCGCTGATCATCGCCAAGGAGAAGGGCCTGTTCGCCAAGTATGGCCTGCCCGACATGGTGATCGACAAGCAGGCCTCCTGGGGCGCGACGCGCGACAATATCGAACTCGGCGAAGCCGGCGGCGGCATCACGGGTGCGCATATCCTCACCCCCATGCCGTATCTGATCTCCACCGGCAAGGTCACCAAGACCAAGGTGCCGATGGCGATCCTCGCGCGCCTGAATACCAACGGCCAGTCGATCTCGGTCTCCAACACCTGGGCCGGCAAGGGCGTGACGACCGATGCCAAGGCGCTTGCCGCCGGCTTCAAGAAGGCCAAGGCGGAAGGCAAGGACATCAAATGCGCCATGACCTTCCCGGGCGGCACGCATGACCTGTGGATCCGCTACTGGCTCGCCGCCAACGGCATCGATCCGGATAAGGATGTCTCGACCATCACCGTGCCGCCGCCGCAGATGGTGGCCAACATGAAGGTCAACACGATGGAGGCCTTCTGTGTCGGCGAGCCGTGGAACTCGCAGCTGGTACACCAGAAGATCGGCTTCACCGCCCTGACCACCGGCGAGCTGTGGAAGGACCATCCCGAGAAGTCGCTCGGCCTGCGTGCCGACTGGATCGAGAAGAATCCGAAGGCGGCCAAGGCACTGCTGATGGCTGTGCTGGAAGCCCAGCGGTGGTCGGACAAGATGGAGAACAAGGCCGAGCTGTGCAAGATCGTCGGCGGCCGCGACTGGTTCAAGGTGCCGGTGGAAGACATCCTCAACCGCCAGACCGGCGACATCGATTACGGCGATGGCGGGCGCAAGGTGAAGGTCGGCCTCGACAGTCCGCTGGTGATGAAATTCTGGCGCGACTTTGCCTCCTATCCGTTCCAGAGCCATGAGCTGTGGTTCCTCACCGAGGATATCCGCTGGGGCTATCTGCCGGCCGACACCGACACCAAGGCGCTGATCAAGCAGGTCAACCGTGAAGACCTGTGGCGTGACGCGGCCAAGGCGATCGGCGTGTCTGACGCCGACATGCCGAAGTCGACCTCGCGCGGCAAGGAAACCTTCTTCGACGGCAAGGTCTTCGATCCGGCCGATCCGGCCGCGTATCTGAAGAGCCAGACGATCACGCGAGTCTGATATGTCGGCGCATGACAAGGAGCTGTCCATGGCGGTGAAAACCGACGTTCTGAGCAAGGCGGACATGGGGGGCGGCGAGAGCATTCTCGCCGCCCTGGCCCCGCGTGTGATCGGCGGCCTGAAGCACGCCGCCACGCGCGTGCTGCCGCCGGTGATGTTTCTCGCCCTGCTGCTGACGATCTGGGAGATCGCCTGTTCAAGCCCCGGCGCGACCCTGCCGCCACCATCCACCGTGCTGTCGGACACCTGGGAACTGATCATCGATCCCTTCTTCGACAAGGGCGGTCTCAACAAGGGCATGTTCTGGCATCTCGCCTCCAGCCTGCAGCGCGTGGCCATCGGCTTTGCCATCGCCGCCGCCGTCGGCATCGGGCTGGGCGTGCTGATCGGCCAGTCGACGCTGGCCTTCCGCGGTCTCGACCCGATCTTCCAGGTGCTGCGCACCGTGCCGCCGCTGGCCTGGCTGCCACTGTCGCTGGCCGCCTTCCGCCATGCCGACCCGTCGGCGATCTTTGTCATCGCCATCACGGCGGTGTGGCCGATCATCCTCAACACCGCGGTCGGCATCCGCAACATCCCACAGGATTACCGCAATGTCTCGCGCGTGCTGCGGCTGAACGGCTTCGAGTTCTTCTTCAAGGTGATGCTGCCGGCCACCGTGCCCTTCATGTTCACCGGCCTGAAGATCGGCATCGGGCTGAGCTGGCTCGCCATCGTGGCGGCCGAGATGCTGATCGGCGGTGTCGGCATCGGCTTCTTCATCTGGGATGCCTGGAACAGCTCACTGATCAGCGAGATCATCCTGGCGCTGATCTATGTCGGTCTGGTCGGCTTCATGCTCGACCGCCTGATCGGCTTCATCGGCAACCGCGTCGGCGGCTATTCGTCGCAATAGGAAGTAAGCCCATGCCGCGTCGCAGTACCAAGACAAAGACCGTGAGGGCCGCCATACCGGCGACCCTCACACCCATGCGTGTAGGTTTCATCGCACTGACCGACTGCGCGCCGCTGATCGTGGCGAAAGAGAAGGGGTTCTTCGAACGCCACGGCCTGGATGTCACGCTGGTGCGTGAGCCCAGCTGGGCCAACATGCGCGACAAGGTGGCGCTCGGTGCGCTGGACGCCGCCCATATGCTGGCGCCGATGCCACTGGCCGCCACGCTGGGTGCTGGTGGCTGGAAGAAGCCGCAGATCACCTCCTTCGTGCTCAACCTGAACGGCAATGCCGTCACGATTTCCACGAAACTGTGGAACCGCCTGGTCGATGCCGAGCCGGCGCTGGCGCATGACCGTCTGGAAGCCGGCAATGTGCTGCGTCGCCTGATCGCCGCCGACCGCAAGGCAGGCCGGCCAAAGATCACCTTCGCCACCGTGTTCAACTATTCCTCGCACCAGATCCAGCTGCGCTACTGGCTCGCCTCGGCCGGCATTGATCCGGACCGCGACGTGCAGCTGGTGATCGTGCCGCCGCCGCAGATGACGGATCGTCTGGCAGCCGGCGAGATCGATGGCTTCTGTGTCGGCGATCCGTGGAACTCGCTGGCTGTGCTGCGCGGCGTTGGCCGCATCCTGATTTCGGGTTACGAAATCTGGAATAACCGCATCGAGAAGGTGATCGGTACCAACCGCGACTGGGTCGAGCGCAATCCGCTGACGCACAAGCAAATGGTGATGGCGCTGATCGAGGCCGCCGAGTGGCTCGACCGTCCGGAGAATCGCCTCGAAGGCGTCGAGATCATGGCGAAGCCCGAATATATCGGCCCGGAGGCCGCCGAGGCGATCCGTCTCAGCATGCTGGGCGTGGTGCGCTACGGCCTCGATGCCGCGCCTGAGCATATGCCCGACTTTTTTGTCTTCAACCGCTACAGCGCGAACTTCCCCTGGCGCAGCCAGGCCGAGTGGTACCTGACCGAAATGCGGCGCTGGAAGCTGATCGATCCCGCCACCGACATCGCGGCTGTTGCTGACTGCGTCTATCGCACCGATCTCTATCGCGAAGCCGCCGCCGCGCTGGACAAGCCGTTCCCGCTGATCGACCGCAAACCGGAAGGCCTGCATGCCGGCCCCTGGACCCTCGCCCAGGCCAGCGCGCCGATCCCCATGGGCGCCGACCTCTTCTTCGACGGCTCTTACGTTTCCTCCGCGCGCCCGGTGATCCCGGTGGCGCGCGAGACCTCCATTCCAGCCCCCACGTCTTCGCGCGCCGCGAAAAGGAGCCTGCCATGAGCGCCTATCTGAGCATCAGCAATGTCGGCATGACCTTCAAAGGCGCCAACGGACCCTTTATCGCCCTGCGCGAGATCGAACTGGAAATCAACAGCGGCGAGTTCGTCGCCCTGATCGGCCATTCCGGTTGCGGCAAGTCGACGTTGCTCAATATCGTCGCCGGCCTGACGCGCGCCACCACCGGCGGCGTGCTGCTGCAGGGCAAGGAAGTGTCTGATCCCGGCCCTGATCGTGCCGTGGTGTTCCAGAACCATTCGCTGCTGCCCTGGCTGACCGTCTACGACAACGTGAAGCTTGCGGTCGACAAGGTACACAGCAAAACCAAGAACAAAGCCGAGCGCGACGCGTGGACGCGGCACAACCTCGCCTTGGTCGGTATGGATCATGCGCTCGACAAGCGTCCGCAGGAAATCTCCGGCGGCATGAAGCAGCGCGTTGGCATTGCGCGTGCGCTGGCGATGGAGCCCAAGGTTCTGTTGCTGGACGAGCCCTTCGGCGCGCTGGACGCGCTGACCCGCGCGACGCTGCAGGACACCGTGATGGAGTTGCACGCCAAGCTCAACAACACCGTGATCATGATCACCCATGACGTGGACGAGGCCGTGCTGCTGTCGGACCGCGTGGTGATGATGACGAATGGGCCTGCGGCGACCATCGGCGAAGTGCTGAATGTCAATCTGGCGCGGCCGCGCAACCGTCTGGCGCTGGCGACCGACCCGGAATACACGCGCTGCCGCCAGCAGATTCTTGAATTCCTATATGCGCGCCACCGCGCTCCCGCAGTCCACGCGGCCTAAGTCAGTTCAGAGTAGGAGTGCCCCAATGGCTGAGAGACTTCTGATTGTCGGCAATGGCATGGCGCCAGGACGGATGCTGGAGCATCTGCTGGAAAAAGCCTCGGGGCGCTACGACATCACGATCTTCAATGCCGAACCGCGTGTGAATTACGACCGCATCATGCTGTCGCCGGTGCTGTCGGGTGAGAAGAGTTACGAGCAGATCGTCATCCATGGCGATGGTTGGTATATCAAGAACGGCATCACCCTGCACAAGGGCACGAAAGTCACCGGCATCGACCGTGCCGCGAAGACGATCACTACCGACAATGGCCTGACGGAAGCCTACGACAAGCTGGTGATCGCCACCGGTTCGGTGCCCTTCATCATTCCGGTTCCCGGCCACAACCTGCCCGGCGTGCTGAGTTATCGCGATCTCGATGATGTCGATGCGATGATCCTGGCCTCGAAGGCACGTGGCAATGCCGTTGTGATCGGCGGCGGCCTGCTGGGTCTGGAAGCCGCAGCCGGCCTTGCCGAGCAGGGCATGGATGTGACGGTCGTGCATCTGATGCCGACCCTGATGGAACGCCAGCTGGATGCCAGTGCCGGCTACCTGCTGAAGAAGCAGATCGAGCAGCGTGGCATCAAGGTGCTGACCGGCGCCAATACCAAGGCGATCCTCGGCAAAGACAAGGTCGAGGGTGTGGAACTGGAAGACGGTACCGTGCTGCCGGCCTCGCTGGTGGTGATGGCCGTCGGTATCCGCCCCAATGGCTGGCTCGCCAAGGAAGCCGGCCTGACGGTCAATCGCGGCATCGTGGTCGATGACCAGATGCGCACGTCTGATCCGGATATCTTCGCGCTGGGCGAATGCGTCGAGCATCGCGGCGCCACCTATGGCCTGGTTGCGCCGCTGTATGAGATGGCCGGTGTGCTGGCCAAGACCCTGGTGGACGAGCCGGCGGCCTATAACGGCTCGGTGACGGCCACCAAGCTGAAAGTCACCGGTATCAGCCTTTTCTCGGCCGGAGATTTCGCCGAAGCGAAAGACCGCGAGGAGATCGTGCTGCGCGATGCCGCGCGCGGCGTCTACAAACGGCTGGTGCTGAAGGACGGCAAGATCATCGGCACCGTGCTGTATGGCGACGTGGAAGACGGCGCCTGGTTCTTCCAGCTGCTGCGCGAAGGCGCCGATATCGCCGAGATGCGCCAGACCCTGATCTTCGGCCAGGGCTATGCGGGGGGCACCCCGCTGGACCCTATGGCGGCCGTTGCAGCCTTGCCGGATGAGGCAGAGATCTGTGGCTGCAACGGCGTGTGCAAAGGCAAGATCACCGGTGCGATCACGGCCAATGGCCTGACCAGCCTTGACGAAGTCCGTGCTGTCACCAAGGCTTCGGCCTCCTGCGGCTCCTGCACTGGGCTCGTCGAAAAGCTGATCGGGCTTACGCTGGGCGATACCTATGCGCCGAAAGCCAGCAAGGCGGCCTGCGGTTGCACGGATCTGGGGCATGACGATATCCGCCGGCTGATCATTGCCAAAGAGCTGAAGTCGATCCCGGCGGTGATGCAGGAGCTGGAGTGGAAAACCTCCTGCGGCTGCAGCAAATGCCGCCCGGCGCTGAATTACTATCTGCTCGCCACCTGGCCCGGCGAATATGTCGATGACAATCAGTCGCGTTTCATCAACGAGCGCGTCCACGCCAATATCCAGAAGGATGGTACCTACTCGGTGGTGCCGCGCATGTGGGGCGGCATGACCACCGCCGCCGAACTGCGCGCCATCGCCGATGTGGCCGACAAGTTCAATATCCCCACGGTGAAAGTCACCGGCGGCCAGCGCATCGACCTGCTGGGCGTGAAGAAGGAAGACCTGCCCGGCGTCTGGGCCGATCTCAATGCGGCCGGCATGGTCTCGGGCCATGCCTATGCCAAGGGGCTTCGCACGGTGAAGACCTGCGTCGGCACCGAATGGTGTCGCTTCGGCACGCAGGATTCGACCGGGCTGGGCATCAAGCTGGAAAAATTCACCTGGGGCAGCTGGACGCCGCACAAGGTGAAGCTCGGCGTCTCCGGCTGCCCGCGCAACTGCGCCGAGGCGACGATCAAGGATATCGGCATCGTCTGTATCGATTCCGGCTACGAGTTCCATATCGCTGGCGCCGCCGGCATGGAGGTCAAGGCCACGATCCTGCTGTGTAAGCTGGAGACCGAGGAAGAGGTGCTGGAATATACCGGCGCGCTGATGCAGCTCTATCGCGAGCAGGCGCATTACCTCGACCGCATCCATAAATGGCTGCATCGCGTTGGTCTTGACAGCGTGAAGCAGCAGATCGTGGAAGACGGTGTGCGCCGTCGCGCGCTGTTTGCCCGCTTCGTGCAGGCGCAGAAATTCGCGCAGGTCGATCCCTGGGCCGAGCGGGTCGCCGGTGCCTTCGATTACGAGTTCAAGCCGCTGGCCGATCTGCGGATCTCGCAGGCGGCGGAGTAGGGCCAGAAGGAGCGAAGGAGCCATGAAGATGAGCAGTGACTGGCTCGATATCGGAACGCTGAACGACATCCCGAAGCGCGCCGCCCGCGTGGTGAAGACCGCGCGCGGCGATATCGCGATCTTTCGCACCATGGATGATCAGGTGTTCGCGCTGGACGACAAATGCCCGCATAAGGGCGGGCCACTGTCGCAGGGCATCGTTCAGGGTGAGTCCGTGACCTGCCCTTTACATAACTGGGTGATCAGCCTGAAGACCGGCGAAGCTCAGGGCGCCGACCAGGGCTGCACCCGGACCATTGCGGTCAAATTACAGGACGGTCGTATCCTGCTGTCCTGGCCGGGGCTTGCGGTCAAAGCGGCGTGACATGACAGAGACCCGCACCACCTGTCCGTATTGTGGCGTCGGTTGCGGCCTGAAGGTCGCACGGGCCGCGGACGGCAGCGTGGATGTAAAGGGCGATGCCGATCATCCGGCCAATTTCGGGCGCGCCTGCTCGAAAGGCTCGGCGCTGGGTGAAACCCTCGGGCTCGACGGCCGGCTGCTCTATCCGACTGTCGACGGCGCACGTGTCGATTGGGACACTGCATTGGATCGCGTCGCCGCGGTATTCAGCGACACCATTGCCGCGCATGGCCCGGATTCGGTGGCCTTCTATGTCTCGGGCCAGCTGTTGACCGAGGATTATTACGTCGCCAACAAGCTGATGAAGGGCTTCATCGGCTCGGGCAACATCGATACCAATTCGCGGCTCTGCATGGCCTCGGCGGTGGCGGGCCATAAACGCGCCTTCGGCACCGATACGGTGCCCGGCATCTACGAAGACCTCGAACTGGCCGATCTGGTCGTGCTGGTCGGCTCCAATCTGGCCTGGTGCCATCCGGTGCTGTTCCAGCGGCTGGCGGCTGCAAAAGCCGAGCGTCCGGAGCTGACGGTGGAGGTGATCGATCCGCGCCGCACCATGACGGCGCGCTCGGCCGACCTGCATCTGGCGCTCAATCCGGGCAGCGACGTGGCGCTGTTCAACGGCCTGCTGCTGCATCTGCAGGAGACCGGGCGTGTCGATGCGGATTTCGTTGCCGATCATACCAATGGTCTGGACGCGGCGCTGGCAGCGGCGCGCAAACTCTCGCTGGCGGATGTGGCCGAGATCACCGGGCTCTCGCAGGCCGAGCTGCGCCGCTTCTACGATCTCTTCGCCCGCACCGAACGCGTGGTCACTGGATTCTCGATGGGGATCAATCAGTCGTCCGCTGGCAGCGACAAGGTCAATGCGATCCTGAACTGCCATCTGCTGACTGGCCGCATCGGCAAAGTGGGCGCCGGGCCGTTCTCGATCACCGGCCAGCCCAATGCGATGGGCGGGCGTGAAGTCGGCGGTCTCGCCAACCAGCTCGCCTGCCATATGGAACTCGGCGATGCAGACCACCGCCGCATCGTACAGTCCTTCTGGAATTCGCCGCGCATCGCCGACAAGCCGGGGCTTAAGGCGGTCGATCTGTTCCGGGCCGTGAAGGATGGTCGGGTCAAGGCGATCTGGATCGCCGGCACCAATCCGGCCGACAGCCTGCCGGAAGCCGACGAGGTGGTGGCCGCGCTGAAAGCCTGCCCCTTCGTGGTTGTCTCCGATGTGATGCAGAGCACCGACACGGCGCGGCATGCGCATGTGCTGCTGCCGGCCGCCGCCTGGGGCGAGAAGGACGGCACGGTGACCAATTCCGAGCGCCGCATCTCGCGCCAGCGCAGATTCATGCCCTGGCCGGGCGAGGTGCGTGCCGACTGGTGGATCTTTGCCGAAGTGGCGAAGCGGATGGGCTGGTCTGACGATTTCTCTTACGATGGACCGGTCGATGTCTTCCGCGAATATGCCGAACTGAGCGGCGTCGAAAACAACGGGTCGCGCGATTTCGACATTTCCGCCTTTGCTGCGATCACGGACGAAGACTACGTGACTTTCTCGCCGGTGCAGTGGCCTTGCCCGGCAGGCGAAGCGCCACGCGCCACGCGGCGCTTCTTCGCCGATGGGCAGTTCTATACGCCGGACCGTCGCGCGCGTTTTATCGCGACGGCGTTCCTCGCGCCGGTCGAGCAAGCGTCCGACGACTTGCCCTTCATCCTCAATACCGGCCGGGTGCGTGACCAGTGGCACACCATGACGCGCACGGCCCTGTCGCCGCGCCTGATGGGCCATATCGCCGAGCCATTCATCGAGTTGCATCCCGAGGATGCCGCCGCCTGCGGCCTCGCGCCGGCGGCTTTGGCCGAGGTGAAGAATGCACGCGGCAGCATCGTCGTGCGCGCGCTTGTCAGTGCCGACCAGAAGCGTGGCAACGTGTTCGTGCCGCTGCACTGGACCGACCAGATCGCGTCGAATGCGCGCGTCGATGCGCTGGTCAGTCCGGCCACCGATCCGGTCTCGGGTCAGCCGGAACTGAAATACTCCGCTGTTGCCGTGCAGCCCTTTGCTGCCGCCTGGTATGGTTTTGCCGTGATGGCCGATGCGCCGGGCGAGGTGACGGCCGGCTACTGGGCCAAGGCACGCGCGAAGGCCGGCTGGCGCATTGAACTGGCCGATACCGCGCTGCCGCAGGACTGGACCGAATACGCCCGCGCACTGTTCGGGTTCGCGGTCGAAGACGAGATCGACCTGCTGGCTTATCACGACGCAGCTACCGCGCATCATCGCTTCGCGGCCTTCCGTGGCGAGCATCTGGTCGGTGCGCTGTTCATCGCGCCTGAGCCGGTCGCCGTCTCGCGCAGCTGGGCCGCCGACCAGCTCGGCAAGACGATTGCTGCGCCGGATCGTCTGCGCCTCCTGGCGGGCCGCGCCGGCGCGGCGCAGCCCGATCGCGGTGCGCTGGTCTGTTCGTGCTTCGATGTGGGCGCCGGTCAGATCGCGGCTGCTGTGGCGGGTGGTTGCCGCACGGTGGCGGCGGTGGGCGAGGCGTTGCAGGCCGGCACCAATTGCGGCTCCTGCCGCAGCGAAATTGCGAGGATCATCGATGCAGCCCCCGGTGAGAAGCATGTCCAGAAAGCCGGCTGAAGCAGGACAACAGCGCATCGGCGCACTGGCCAAGCTGCCGGTGTTCCTCGATCTGCAGGGCAAGCGCGCGGTCGTGGTCGGCGATACGCCGGGTGCTGCCTGGAAGGCCGAGCTGCTGACTGCGGCCGGCGCGGAGGTCGTCTGCATCACGCATGGCTGGCTGGCCGAAGATCTCACTGGCGCCGTGCTGGCGGTGATCGATGCGGAGAATGCCGAAGAGGCTGCGGCTTTTCATGCCGCCGCGAAAGCCGCCGGTGCAATCTGTTCGGCCATCGACAAGCCCGATCACTGCGACGTGCAGTTCGGCGCCATCGTCAATCGCTCGCCGGTGGTGATCGGGATTTCCACCGATGGTGCAGCGCCGATCCTCGCGCAGGCGATCCGTCGCCGTATCGAAACCCTGCTGCCGGCTTCGCTCGGTGCCTGGGCGGCTGCGGCCAAGCGCATCCGTAAGTCTGTTGCTGAACGTCTGCCGGCCGGCGGTCTGCGCCGTGCCTTCTGGGAACGTTTTTCGGAGCGCGCCTTCATCGAACCGACTGTGCCGACAGATATCGAGATCCAGCCAGCGAAAGCCGCTGGCGGTCATGTCACCCTGGTCGGTGCTGGACCGGGCGATGCCGAACTGCTGACGCTGAAGGCCATGCGCGCGCTGCAATCGGCCGATGTGATCCTGTTTGATGATCTGGTCTCGGACGAGGTGCTGGAACTCGCCCGTCGCGAAGCCAAGCGCATGATGGTGGGTAAGCGCGGCGGTCGCGCTAGCTGCAAGCAGGAAGATATCAACGCCCTGATGATCAAGCTGGCGCGCCAGGGCAAGCGTGTCGTGCGGCTCAAGGCCGGCGATCCGATGGTGTTCGGTCGCGCCGGCGAGGAAATCGCAGCGCTCGACGCCGCCGGCATTCCGGTCGCCGTGGTGCCCGGCATTACTGCCGCGCTCGCCGCGGCCAGCAGTCTCGGCGTGTCGCTCACCCATCGCGATGCGGCGCATTCGGTGCGTTTCGTCACCGGCCATTCGCGCAATGGCGAATTGCCGGCTGATCTCGACTGGCGCGGACTGGCCGATGCCGAGACCTCGCTGATGGTCTATATGGGCGGGCGCACCGGCGGTGCTTTTGCCGCACGCCTGATCGGCGAGGGGCTGTCGCCCGCCACGCCGGTTGCCGTGGTCAGCGCGGTTTCGCGCAGCAATGAGACGCGCTGGACGGGCTCACTCTCCGAACTCGGCGATGCGCTGCTGCGGATCGGTGTGGATCAGCCGGTGCTGGTCGGCATCGGACAGGTCTTTGCCGCGGCGCGCGTCGCGACAGGCTGCCTCGAAAAGGTCGCCTAGAGCAGTATCCCGTCGACAAGGATGCGGCCCCGCGGATCCTCCACCTCGATCACATAGATGTCGGGGTCGCGCTGGGCGGCTTTCGCGATGGCCGCCTCGGCATCCGCATCGTTGATCGGCCCACCGCCCAGCTGCAGCCAGCCCGCCAGGCCTTCGGCGTTGCGCGCCTGACCCAGCAGGATCGCGGTCTGCGGCCCGAGCGCGATCTTGAGCAGCACGGTGCCGGCATCCGGGTCGCCCTTGCGCCGGATATAGGCGGGGATGGCTTCCAGGTCATAGCGGCGCAGGATGGCCTGCACCAGCAGCTGGGTTTTCACGCGAGGTTCGGTCATGACGCCAGCCTGCACCGGCTGGAGAAATTATTCCACCGGTTCCGTACGCAGTGCCTCGTCGCGCGCCTTGATGCGTTCGCGGTGCAGCACGTATAGCCCGCTGCCCACCACAATCACGATGCCGGCGAAGGCCAGCGCGTTTGGGATATCGCCCCAGATCAGGTAGCCGGCGCCCAGTGCCCAGATCAGGCCAGTATAGCGGAAGGGGCTGATGGTAGCGATGTCGCCATGGCGGAAGGCGTCGACGATCAGCAGGTAGCCGACGATCAGGAACAGGCTGGCGCCGCCGAGCAGCAGCATTTCATACCAGCCGACCGCCACCCAGCCCTCGAAAGCTGACAGCACCAGCGCGCCGACCAGCACGAAAACCGCATTGGCCAGCGCCACCGCCAAAGAGGAGACATCCTTGGCGATGCTCCGGGTGCTGAGATCGCGGGCCACGATGAAGATCGTCGAGGCCAGCGCCACCAGCGCATAGGCGTTGAAACCCTCGGCGCGCGGCTGCACGATCAGGGTGACGCCGACGAAGCCGACGATCACCGCGGTCCAGCGCCGCCAGCCGACCGGGATATGCAGGAAGATGGCGACCACCGCGGTGAGCAGCAGCGGCGTGCTCATGTTGATCGCGGTGACGTTGCCGATCGGCATATGGAACAGCGCAACCAGGTAGAGGATCGTGGCCACCACATCGATGGCGCTGCGGATCATTACCGGACGATCCATGCAGCGGCGGATCTGTGCCGCCTGGCGGGTGGCCAGCAGGATCAGCAACAGCAGCGCGGCGGTCAGCACATTGCGGGTCGAGATCAACTGGCCGGTCGGCACCGAGGTGCTGGCCAGCTTGATCAGCGCATCGTTGGTGACGAAGGCGGCCATGCCGAGCACCATCGAGGTGACGCCGCGACGGGTGCCGGTGCCGAAAAGGCGGGTAAAAAGGGGCGTGGTGAGCACGGGGATGGCGACAGACACACAGTATGGAGGGGAAAGGCGGCGAAACGCGGCGTTGTGATTTTGATTTCCTTGGTCAGGCACACTACCTTTTATTCACCTACCCGCAAGGCAGAGCCGCGCAGGGCAGGGCTGAGCGGAATGCAGGCCTCGCCTTTCAGTCGCGCTGCAACAACTAGGAGGTCCCCATGTGGTTCCAGGCGCCACGCCATAAAGTCGAGATGCCGCCGCGCGACCGCGCGCTGCCCGGCCGGGCCAGTGTCATGCCGGTGCCGGCAAAGCATTACGTCAACGGCAACCCGCTGAAAGGCCCGTTTCCCGAAGGCATGGAGATTGCGATTTTCGGCCTCGGCTGCTTCTGGGGCGCGGAACGAAAGTTCTGGCAGGCCGGACCCGGCGTCTACAGCACCTCGGTCGGCTATGCCGGTGGCTATACGCCGAATCCGACCTATGAAGAGGTCTGTTCCGGCCTGACCGGGCATAACGAAGTGGTGCAGGTGGTCTTCGATCCGAAGAAGATCAGCTACACCGCGCTGCTGAAGGTGTTCTGGGAGAATCACGACCCGACCCAGGGCATGCGCCAGGGCAACGATGTCGGCACGCAGTACCGCTCCGGCATCTACTGCACCACGCCCGAGCAGAAGCAGGCCGCCGAGGCCTCGCGCGATGCCTACCAGGCCGCGCTGACCAAGGCGAAGCGGGCCAGGATCACCACCGAGATCGTCCCGGCGCCGGAGTTTTATTACGCCGAGGACTATCACCAGCAGTATCTGGAGAAAAATCCGGGCGGATATTGCGGGCTGGGCGGTACAGGCGTGACTTGCCCGATCGGCGTGGGCGTTTCGGCATAAATTTTCCTTAACTTTTGTGTCTTTGCCGGATATATTGCCGGCATGGACGAGTTGGACAGGAAAATACTCGAGCACATCCAGCATTTCGGGCGTAGTTCGTACGCCGAGATCGGCGGCGCTATCGGCCTGTCGGTCTCGGCGGTGAACGAGCGGCTGAAGAAGCTCGAAAAGCAGGGGGTCATCGCCGGCTGGACCGCCCGGGTCGATCCGCTGGCGGCCGGCAATGGCGTGCTCGCCTTCGTCTATGTGCTGATCGAGCGGCCCGAGCATGAGGCCGCCTTCCAGGCCCTGGTGCGCAGCGAAGCGGCGATCCAGGAATGCCACCATGTCGCCAGCGATTGGTCGTATCTGCTGAAGGTGCGTGCGCCCAACCTGCTGGCGCTGGAGGAACTGGTGGCGCGCAAGATCAAGGCGCTGCCCGGTATCCCGCGCAGCCAGACCGTGATCGTGATGTCGACGGCCAAGGAAACCGCGACGGTGCCGGTGCATCTGCCGCCCGCATCATCATGAGCCTCGATCTCGACCTGTTTCTGCGTGGCATTCTGCTCGGCCTTGCCGTGGCCGCGCCGGTCGGCCCGATCGGCGTGCTGTGCATCCAGCGCAGCCTGGCCGGCGGATTCTGGATGGGATTCAGCGGCGGCATCGGTACGGCGGTGGCAGATGCGCTCTATGCCGCGCTGGCCGCCGCCGGTTTCGCCGTGCTGCTGGGCGGTAATCTCGGCATGGCGGGTTCGGTGCCGGTGCAGCAGATCCTGCAATGGGGCGGCGCGCTGTTCATCGCTTGGCTAGGCTGGCGCACGTTCGCGTCGCCCGCCGCCGCCGAAGGGGCCGCGAATGCGCCATTGCAGGGCAGTCCGCTGCGACTGTTCGCCGTCACCTTCGCGCTGACCATGAGCAATCCGGCGACGATTCTCTCGTTTGCCGCGTTGTTTGCAGGCCTCGGCCTCGCCGCCGATCCCACATTCGGCGCGGCCTCCAGCGCGGTTGCCGGGGTTTTCATCGGTTCGCTGCTTTGGTGGGCGCTGCTCAGCGGCGGAATCGCCGCATTGCGGCATCGGGTGGGCGCGGAAATGCGCCGCTGGATCAATCGCATCGCCGGATTGGTCCTGATCCTTTTCGCAATCGCACTCGTGATCTAGCCGACCCTTGTCTCGCTCCGTCTGAATCAGGCAATCTGCGCCCCAGTTTGGCGCAACGAGGCGCCCATTGAGGGGAGATAAAACTGATGACGATGCGATGGAAAACGCTGACCGCGGCAGCCGTGCTGTCGGCTGGCCTGATGGCCGGGCCGGTGCTCGCGCAGGAACTGAAGATCGGCGTATCGACCGAGCCGAGCGCGCTCGATCCGCATTACCACAATCTTGGTCCGAACAACCAGATGGCCTTCACCATCTTCGACACGCTGATTCTGCAGGATGAGACGCAGAAGCTGACGCCGGGTCTGGCCGAGAGCTGGAAGACGCTGAACGACACCACTTGGGAATTCACCCTGCGCAAGGGCGTGAAGTTCCATGACGGTTCGCCCTTCACCGCCGCCGACGTGGTCTTCTCGCTGGCCCGTCCCGCGAAGGTGCCGAACAGCCCGTCGCCGTTCACGCTGTTCACCCGCAGCGTCAGCGAAGTGAAGGTCGTCAACGACCACACCATCCAGTTCATCACCAAGGCGCCGTCGCCGCTGCTGCCGACCGATCTGAGCCGCGTGGCGATCATGTCGTCGAAGGCCGCCAAGGCCGATGTCGCCGAAGGCATGACCACCGAGGCGCTGAGCAAGGGCGAAGGCCTGATCGGCACCGGCCCCTACAAGTTCGTCGAATGGACGCGCGGCAACCGCATCGTGCTGGCCGCAAACCCGGATTACTGGGGCGGCAAGCCGAGCTGGAGCCAGGTGATCTATCGTCCGATGTCGAACGACGCGGCCCGCGTGGCCGCCCTGCTGTCGGGCGACGTCGACATGATCGAGAATCCGCCGCCGGCCGACCTGAAGAAGCTGCGTGAGAATGCCAATGTGAAGATCAGCCAGGCCGTTTCGAACCGCCTGATCTACATCCATCTCGACAGCTTCTCGGAGCCGACCACGGTTGGTATTCCGGATGCCAATGGCAAGAATCCGCTGAAGGACGTGCGCGTCCGCAAGGCGCTCTCCATGGCGATCAACCGCGAGGCGATCACCAGCCGCATCATGGAAGGCCTGGGCCAGCCGACCGGCGATTTCCTGCCGTCGCCGATGTTCGGCACGCGCAAGGATGCCAAGCCGGAAGCCTATAACGCCGATGCCGCCAAGAAGCTGCTGGCCGATGCCGGCTATCCGAATGGCTTCAGCATCACGCTGGGCACGCCGAATAACCGCTACATCAACGATGCCGAAGTCGCGCAGGCGGTGGCATCGCAGTGGACCCGTATCGGCGTGAAGACCAAGGTGGAGGCGACCACCGCCACCGTGTTCTTCAAGAACCGCGACTCGTTTGCCTATTCGGCCTATCTGGCCGGCTGGGGCGCGGGCACCGGCGAAATGTCCGACCCGCTGCGCTCGCTGGTCGCCACGCCGATCCGCGACAAGGGCTTCGGCGGCACCAACAAGGGCCGCTACTCGAACCCGCAGCTGGATGCGATCATCGAGCAGGCGCTCGGCACCGTCGACAACGCCAAGCGCGAAGCTCTGCTGCAGCAGGGTTCGAAGATGGCGATGGACGATCAGGCGCTGATCCCGCTGCATATCGAAGTGACGCCCTGGGCCACCCGCAAGGGCCTGAGCTACAAGGCGCGCGCCGACCAGTATACCTATGCCAACGGCGTGACCCGCGACTGATCGCGGTTCTCATCGCAAACAAAGACGCCGCGGCAGCAATGCCGCGGCGTTTTCTTTTTAAGTCAAAAATTGTTCGTTCAGGATGCGCTCTTCGAGCCCATGGCCGGCATCGAACAGCAGTTGCAGGCTGATCTCCGGCGCCTCGGCGATTTCCACGCTGGCCACTTTGCGCACTTCGTCGAAATCGGCGGTGGCCGAGACCGGACGTTTATCGGTCTCCAGCACGTCGATCTTCACCGTGGCCGAGCGGCCCAGCAGGGCGCCGCGCCAGCGCCGCGGGCGGAAGGCGCTGATCGGCGTCAGCGCCAGCACACCGGCCGAGAGCGGCAGCACCGGGCCATGCGCCGAGAGGTTATAGGCGGTCGAGCCTGCCGGCGTCGCCACCATGGCGCCATCGCAGACCAGTTCCGGCACGCGCACAGTGCCGTCAATCGAAATGCGCAGCTTGGCGCTCTGGCGGGTCTGGCGCAGCAGCGCGACCTCGTTGATCGCCAGCGCCTCGTGGCGTTCGCCACTCACGGTCACCGCGCGCATGCGCAGGGGATGCACATGCGCCGATTGCGCATCACTCAGACGTTCCAGCAGGCCGTCCTCGCGATATTCGTTCATCAGGAAGCCGACGGTGCCCTGGTTCATCCCGTAGATTGGCGTGGCGCCCATCATATACTGGTGCAGGGTCTGCAGCATGAAGCCGTCGCCACCCAGCGCCACGATCACCTCGGCCTTTTCCGGCGGGCAGTCGCCATAACGGGACGCCAGCCGCTCGCGCGCCGCTTCGGCGGTATCGCCTCTGGCCGCGACGAAGGCGATCTTGCTAAACTGCGTCATGCGAATACGGACCCGCCAGGCTGGATGGGGATGAAATCCAGGCCAGTATGCCAGTGGCGCGGGGGGCGGAGAAGCCCCGGGCATGTCAGCCGAACAGGGGAGCAGGGGATGTCGACAGGCAAAGCGGCGCGGTGCGTCATGGTATGGGCGGTATTGCTGCTGGTGTCAGCGATGGTTTCGCCATCCCGGGCCCAGGACACCGATCGCCATGCCGGCTATTACTATCCGCAGATCACCTCGCGCGAGACCTATAAAGCGCGCGCCGTGGTGATGCCGGAAGCCGACAGCGACATGCGGCTCAACTTCATCACCGGGCTGGCCGCCCAGCAGAACCAGCGACCACATCCGCCCAGCTTCGTACTGTTCGCCAAGGGCGAGCGGTTCGAGCGGCTGATCATCGTTGGAATCGGCAGTAATGGCTTCCGCGGCATCTACCAGGCGCGTGCCGTGCTGGCGCAAATGACCAGCATTGCGCGGACCAGTCCGATCTTCCGCGAAAACAATGTGCAGGACATGTTTACCTTTCTCGATCTGGCGCGCATGCTGGGCTTCGAGGAGCTGACCATCTCGGATGGGCAAAGCTTCGCGCATCGGATTGCCATTAAATAATCAGGCAAATAATCAAGGAAGAGGGCGTGATGACGATTCTGGATTGGCGACAGCTGACGGCAGCGGCAATTCTCGCGGCCGGTGTGGCAGCCGGCGCACAGGCACAGGAGCTGCGGATCGGGCTTTCCACCGAACTGAATTCACTCGATCCGCATTATTTCAACCTGACGGTCAATAACCAGATCGCCTATTCGATCTTCAATACCCTGATCACGCAGGACGAGACGCAGAAGCTGACGCCCGGTCTGGCCGAAAGCTGGCGGCCGGTCAACGAGACGACCTGGGAGTTCAAGCTGCGCCGCGGCGTGAAATTCCATGATGGCTCGCCTTTCACGGCGGCCGATGTCGCCTTCTCGATGGCGCGCCCCGCGAAAGTCCCGAACAGCCCGTCGCCCTTCACGTTGTTCACCCGCACGGCCAGCGAAGTGAAGGTGATCGACGATTACACCGTGCATTTCATCACCAAGGCGCCGACGCCGCTGCTGCCCAATGATCTCAGCCGCGTGGCCATCATGTCATCGAAAGCCGCCAAGTCCGATGTGGCCGAAGGCATGACCACGGAAGCGCTGAACCAGGGCCAGGGTCTGGTCGGCACCGGGCCCTACAAGTTTGCCGAATGGACACGCGGCAACCGGCTGGTGCTGGTGGCCAACCCGGATTACTGGGGTGGTAAGCCGAAATGGGCTCAGGTGATCTATCGCCCGATGTCGAATGATGCGGCACGCGTGGCTGCGCTGTTGGCAGGCGATGTCGACATGATCGAGAATCCGCCGCCGGCCGATATGAAGAAGCTGCGCGAGAATCCGAATGTGAAGATCAGCGACACGGTGTCGAACCGCCTGATCTACATCTCGCTCGACCAGAGCGAGCCGACCGCCGGCATTCCCGATGCGGGCGGCAAGAATCCGCTGAAGGATGTGCGCGTGCGCAAGGCGCTGTCGATGGCGATCAACCGCGATGCGATCACCAGCCGCATCATGGAAGGCCTCGGCAAGCCGGCCGGCGATTTCCTGCCCAGCCCGATGTTCGGCACGCGGCCGGATGCCAAGCCCGACGCCTACAATCCGGATGCCGCCAAGAAGCTGCTGGCCGATGCCGGTTATCCGAACGGATTCTCGATCACGCTGGGTTCGCCGAACAACCGCTACATCAACGATGCCGAGGTGGCGCAGGCCGTCGCCTCGCAATGGACGCGGATCGGCGTGAAGACCAAGGTGGAGGCGGTGAATGCCACGGTCTTCTTCAAGAACCGCGACGAGTACAAGTATTCCGCCGGCCTGGTCGGCTGGGCTGCAGGTACCGGCGAGATGTCGAACCCGCTGCGCTCGATCGTCGCCACGGTGAGCCGCGAGAAGGGCTTTGGCGCCGCCAACAAGACGCGCTATTCCAATCCACAGCTCGATGCGATCATCGAACAGGCCATCGGCACGGTGGATGACAAGAAGCGCGAGGTGCTGCTGCAGCAGGCCTCCAAGATGGCGCAGGACGACCAGGCGCTGATCCCGCTGCACACCGAAGTGACCAGCTGGGGCCTGCGCAAGGGCTTCAGCTATCGTGCTCGCGCCGACCAGTACACGCTGGCCAATGGTGTGAGTAAGGACTGACGTTAACCGCCAGTCACGCTCATATGCCGCGGCACCGCGGCGGGGGCGTGACGGCGGTCGATGATGAAGTCATGTCCCTTGGGCTTGCGGGCGATGGCGCCACGAATGGCGTCTTCCAGCAGCGCGTCACTCTCGGACGCGCGTAATGGCGCGCGCAGGTCGGCGGCGTCATTCTGGCCCAGGCACATATACAGCGTGCCGGTGCAGGTGAGCCGCACGCGGTTGCAGCTTTCGCAGAAGTTATGCGTCAGCGGCGTGATGAAGCCGAGACGACGCCCGGTCTCGGCGACGGTATAGTAGCGCGCCGGACCGCCGGTCTTGTAATCGGTGTCTTCCAGCGTCCATTTGCGCTGGATCTGGCCGCGCGCCATCGACAGCGGCAGATACTGGTCGATGCGGGCTTCCTCGCCGATCTCACCCATCGGCATCACTTCGATGAAAACGAGGTCGAAGCCTTCAGCGCCGCACCAGGCGATCAGGTCGTCGAATTCCATGTCGTTGACGCCGCGCAGCGCAACGGCGTTGATCTTGACCTGAAGCCCGGCTTTCTTCGCCGCCTGCAATCCGGCCATCACCTTGTCGAGCTTGCCCCAGCGGGTCAGCTCGGTGAACTTGTCGGCATCGAGCGTATCGAGCGAAACGTTGATCCGCTTCACGCCGGCGGCGGCCAGGCCATCAGCATATTTCTCCAGCTGGCTGCCATTCGTGGTGAGCGTCAGCTCATCCAGCGCACCGGTCTTCAGATGGCGGCCGAGATTGTCGATCAGGGTCATGATGCCACGGCGCACCAGCGGCTCGCCGCCGGTCAGGCGGAGCTTGCGAACGCCCATGCGCACGAAGGCTGAGCAGAGCCGGTCGAGTTCCTCCAGGCTGAGCAGGTCGGCCTTGGGCAGGAAGGTCATGTCTTCCGCCATGCAGTAGACACAGCGGAAGTCGCAGCGGTCGGTGACCGATACGCGAAGGTAGGAAATCGAACGGCCGAAAGGATCGATCATCGAATGGGGCGCCACTGGTCCGGACCCACCGTCCGGCTGCCTGTTTAAGATAGTGGCCGGGCCGGGCAGGGGCAACCCCATGCCAAACCACGATTTCGTGCGGTTTCAGCCGCCCTGCAGGGGCAGGCGTACTTCCACCACATCCGAGGCGGGCGTGCCGACCGGCTGGAAGCCCAGTTCGGCCGCCAGCGTGCGCATGGCCTGGTTCTCGCGCAGGATGTCGCCGACGATCTCGCGCGTGCCGCGCTGCCGGCAATAAGCGATGATCTTGCGCATCAGCGCCTCGCCCAGACCCTGGCCCTTCATGTCGGTGCGCACCAGCACGGCGAATTCGGCGCGCAGGTTGTCGGGGTCGGTGATCGCGCGTACCACGCCCAACGTCTCGCTATGGTCGCCGACATGGTGCGTCGCGATGAAGGCCATCTCGCGCTCGTAGTCGATCTGGGTGAAGCGCGCCATCTCGGTATGCGGCAACTGGCGCAGCGGCGAGAAGAAGCGCAGGCGGAAATCCTCGGCTGAAACGCTGTTGACGAAATCCTCATGCGCCGGCTCGTCTTCCGGCCGCACCGGGCGTAGCAGCACAGTTTCGCCATTGCGCAGGGTGAAACTCTCCTCCAGGCCACTCGGATACGGCCGGATCGCCAGGCGGTCATGGCCGTGTACAGCACTGGGCCGGATCACCATGCGGGCATCCAGCGCCAGCATGCCCTGGTCGTCGGCATAGAGCGGGTTGATGTCGAGTTCGGCGATCTCGGCATGATCGGAGATCATCTGCGCCACGCGGATCAGCAGCGCGGCCAGTGCATCGCGGTCGACCGGCGGGAAGTCGCGATAGCCTGCCATCAGGCGGCTGACCTTGGTACGGTCGATCAGGTCCATCGCCAGATGCATGTTCAGCGGCGGCAGGGCCACGGCGCGATCGCCGATCACCTCGACGCCGACGCCGCCCTGGCCGAACATGATGGCGGGGCCGAAAATCGGATCGGTCAGCGCGCCGACGATCAGTTCATGCGCGCGCGGCCGGCGGATCATCGCCTGGATCGCAAAGCCGTCGATACGGGCGTCGGGCCGGCGCGCGCGGACGCGGACGAGCATCGCCTCGGCGGCGGCCACCAACTCGGCCTCGCTGCTCAAGTTGAGCGCCACGCCGCCGACATCGGATTTATGCGTGATGTCCGGCGACAGGATCTTCAGCGCCACCGGATAACCGATGCGTTGCGCCGCCGTGACGGCCGAAGCCGCGTCGCGCGCCGCTTCGGTGGCGACCGCAGGGATGCCGTAGGCAGCAAGGATGCGCTTGCCTTCGATCTCGTTCAGCATGCTGCGGCCTTCGCCCAGCGCAGTGTCGATCACGGCACGCACGGTCGCATGGTCGGGTGTGAAATCCTCAGGCAGCTCGGCCGGGATTTCCATCAAATTCTTCGTATTGCGGCGGTAGTTCACCATATGCATGAAGGCGCGCGCCGCCGCATCCGGCGTTTCGTACGACACCAGTCCGGCCGTGGCAAAGGCACGGCGCGCGGCCTGTACGGCTTCGCCGCCCGACCAGCAGGTCAGCACATTCTTCGGCGAACCGCGCGCCGCTTCGATCACCGCCTGCGCGGGGTCCAGCGACGGCACGATGGCCGTCGGTGCATGCATCACCAGCACGGCATCCACGCCCGGATCGGCGAGTACGATCTTCAGCGCATCGGCATACCGCTGGCTCGGCGCATCACCGATGATGTCGACCGGATTGCCATGCGACCAAGTCATCGGCAGCACCTTGTCGAGTGCGGCCAGCGTCTCGGCGCTCAGTTCGGCCAGCATGCCGCCGCGCTCGATCAGTTCATCCACCGCCATCACGCCGGGACCGCCGCCATTGGTGACGATGGCGAGGCGTTCGCCGGGCAGGCGGCGGCTGCGCGCCAGCGTTTCGACAGTGTCGAACAGTTCCTCGACGCCATCCACGCGCAGGATACCGGCGCGTCCGAGCGCTGCGGTATAGACGTCGTCGCTGCCGGCCAGCGCGCCGGTATGCGAGGCGGCGGCTTGGGCGGCGCGCGCGTTGCGGCCGGATTTCACCGCGACAATCGGCTTGTTGCGCGCAGCAGAGCGTGCTGCCGACATGAACTTGCGCGCGTTCTTCACCGACTCGATGTAGAGCAGGATGGCGCGGGTCTGCGGGTCGGTGGCGAGATAGTCGATGATGTCGCCGAAATCGACGTCGGCGGAATCGCCCACCGAGAGAAAATGGCTGAAGCCGATGCCATGCTGCTTCGCCCAGTCCAGCACGATGGTGCAGAGCGCACCGGACTGGCTGACGAAGGCGAGCTGGCCCGGCTGTGCATCGGTATGCGCGAAGCTGGCATTCAGCTTCAGGCCGGGGATCATCGTGCCGATGCCGTTCGGGCCCAGGATGCGCAGCAGGTAAGGCTTGGCGGCGTCCAGCATCGCCTGCTGCAGTGTGCGGCCGTCCGGCGCTTTCTGCGTCGACAGGCCGGCGGTCAGCACCACGGCGGCGCGGCAGCCGATTTCGCCCAGCATGGCGATCTGCTGCGGCACGGCAGCTGGCGGCACCACGATGACGGCCAGGTCGGGGATGCCGGGCAGGGCGCGCACATCCGGATAGCAGGGCAGGCCTTCCAGCGTGCGGTATTTCGGATTGACCGGCCAGACCGGTCCGGCGAAGCCGCCGCGCAGCAGATTGGCCAGTACGACGCTGCCAACGCGGGCCGGCTGGCCCGAGGCGCCGATCACGGCGACCGACTTTGGCGCAAAGAGCTTGTCGAGATTACGAACGGTCATGCCAGATCACTATAGCCGAAGCATTACGGCGTTGGGACATGCAGATGACGAACCAGATGCACGGCGATGGCCGTCGCCGCTGGCAGCAGGATAGCCCAGATTGCCACCGGCAGATCGCCGAAAGCGAGTGTGGCCAGACTGGCGAGCAGCAGCAGGCCGCCGAGCAGCAGGGCCTGCGGCTGTATGCGTTGCCGGCATTGCGGCCAGGCCATCAGGCCGAGCCGCGCCACGGCCAGCAGGTTGGCCGCCAGCAGGGCAAAGGCCGCACCGGCAGCGCCGGCCAGATGGGTCGCCGGCCAGACCAGCGCGAGGAACAGCAGCAGCGCTAGCGCGCTGTTGCTGGCGGCCCAGCCGGTGCGGCCGTCGCGCAGCATGCCGGCGGTCAGCGGCGAGCGCACCGTGAGCACCAGCCGCGACAGCAGCAGGAAGACGAAGACGGCACCGGCCTGCGGCATCGCATCATGCGCCAGCACAACGAACAGCGGTTCGCGCAACGCCAGCAGCAGCATCGCGAAGAGGGCGGTGGCGGCCAGCGTCGCGCTGCTGATGCGGCTGAGAATCTGCGCCGCATCGGGCTGGCGCAGCGCATGATGGACCAGCCCGCCAAAGGCCATGAAGAAGGGCACGGCCAGCAGCGCCTCGAACAGCATGGTGATGCGGCTCGCCACCAGGAACAGGCCGGCGGCCTCGATCGACACCATGGCGGCGAGCAGGAAGCGGCTGAGGGTGTCGAGCGCATAGCGCAGCGTCAGCCCGCCCATCATCGGCAGCCCGTAGCGCAGCAGTTGTCGTGAACGCGCGAGATCGACATCAAGCTGCAGGCGCGGCAGCAGCAGCACGAAGGCCGCCAGCGTGACGATGCCCTGCGCTACCAGCTGCGCGATCAGGATGCCGGACAGGCCGTATTCCAGTTCGACCACCAGCCACCAGCTGCTGCCCAGCAGGATGCCGAGCTGGCCGACGGCGAAGACGCCGGAGAGTTTGATATGGCGGGCCGCGCGCAGCTCGGTCAGCAAAACCACCTGCAGCGCACCCGTCACCAGCAGCGGCATCAGCAGCCAGGCCATCGGTAGCGGCGCGGCATCGAACCGCGCCATGATCGCCGCACTGTCGAACAGCAGCGCCGTGAGCATCCCCACCACCAGGCTGCCCAGCCCGCTGACCAGCAGCGTGTCCCCCAGCAGGCGCGGCCGCTCCTCTGCAGGGCCATGCGCGTAGTAGTACAGGTAGGAAAACTTCAGGCCGAGCAGACCCAGTGTCAGTCCCTGCGTCAGGGCCGTATCGACCAGGCTGTAGAGGCCGAGATCGGCCGGCGACAGTCGCGCGGTGATCATCGGCAGCAGCAGCAGGCCGCCGAGGCCGAGCAGGCCCAGCGACAGCAGATAGCCGCCGAAGTCGTGCAGCAGGGCGTGGAGGAAGGCGGCGGAGCCGCGCAGGCTTTCGGGGGCCCGGTCCCGGGCCGCTCCGGGTGCGGGGGAACCTGCCACAAGATTGGCAGTCTCGGCGGGCGCGGTTGTGGGAATTGTCACGTCTGCAGTCCCGGACTCGCCTGGAGGTCGATAGGGCCAGGTTAATATCCGGTATACGCCGGCAACACGGAAGGGGGCTTGAGCCGCCTTTCTTTTCGGACTGTTTCCGCAGGGTTTCTTGACGGGGGGGCGGAAGCGGGATAGCCCTTTTCGGGTGTCAACCCGATATGGAGGGAGGGGCGGTTACAACCCCTCCAGATGCCGTGCCGCTCATCATTACGCTCAAGGCAGGTGAGAAATTCATACTGAATCGCGCTGTGCTCAGCCTTTCGAAATCGGCCAGCATCGTTATCGAAAATAAAGCATCATTTCTGCGTGAAAAGCACATAATGAAGCCGGAAGACGTCGATACCGGCGCCAAGAGAATCTACTACTATTGTCAGCTGGCGTATCTCTGGGACGAGCAGTACGACGAGTATTATGCCAAGGCCAAAGAAGCCTGTATGGAGTTCGTTAAGGCTGCACCGAGTACACATGCCATCGTTGGCACTATCGGTGCGGCGTTAGCCCAGAAGGACTACTTCAAGCTCCTGAAGCTTGCCCGCCGGCTGATCGAGGTTGAGAGGAGATTGATCGATGTCGGGAAGAAACCCGTATCTGACAGCGCAGAACGCACTTGAGACACCGCGACAGCTGGAATACCGGCTGTTCTCTTCGGTGACGCGTGCGCTGATGGACATACGGCCCCTGATGCAGAGCAAGCATCCGGCCGATGTCGCCAAGATCGCGTCGGCGATCGCCTGGAATCGCGATGTCTGGAATCACCTGATGCCGGAAGTTCTCGATGAGAACAACCCGCTGCCCAGGGACACCAAGGTCTCGCTGATCAATATCTGCCTGTTCGTGAACAAGCATACCGAGCGGGTCAGCCAGGGGCTGGCGACCGATGTCGGCCCGCTGATTGACATCAACCGCAACATCATGGACGGCCTCAAATGAGGCTTACCCCCGTCATTCGGGGGTCATTTTGCCGTCGGATGCTGCGGTATCCAAATTCGTGCTAGAATTGGTTCCGGCGCCCACTACCAGCCGGACGTATTTACCTTAGATAACCGATGGTTAAGCAATATCAATTGCTTGCGCTGTCTTTTGCGCGTTTTGCGTCAGCCAATTTTACGATAGCCGCCTCGGCCATGGTCCGCTGATTCGCCAGCCGGACATAGCGCGAGACGGTCGTTGGGCTCTTATGGCCCGATATCGCCATGATTTCGCGCTCGCTGCAACCGGCCTCGGCCAGCCGGGTCAACGCTGTGTGGCGCAGGCCATGGAACAGCAGCCCCTGGCCGTGCATTCCGATTCGCTTCATTTCGCAGTCCCAGGCGTACCGGAAGCCCTGCAGGCTGTAGGCACCCTTTGGACCCGCCACGATCTGCACCGCGCCGCGCCCCTCCCTGGCGGCCTCCAGCGCGGCTTTTAGGGCAGGGGTGGCAGGGATGTAGAGATCGACGCCGGTCTTGCCCTGCCGCAGGCTGATTCCCTGTCCGTCAAACTGGCTCCAGGTCATGCCGATGACGTCGCCCTGCCGCTGGCCGGTGTGCAGCGCCAGCATGAAGGCCAGCCGTATCGGCCCCTGCATTTCCGATTCTGCCTTCAGCAGCGCGCTATCCGGCCAGGCCCCGCGCTCCCCGAGCTGCAGCTTCGGGATGCCGTGCGCCGGGTTGTCGCCCTTCCGGTGCCCGCGCAGCCGCGCCCATTTGAATAGCGCCGAACAGACCCCGACGAACAGGTTCGCCATGCCCGGCCGGTCGGCCGCCAGCCTGTCACGGATATGGGCGATGTGCCCCATCTCGACATCCTGCACCGGCATGTGCCGGACGCCGTCGAGATAGTGCAGCATGATCTTGTAGTATTTCTGGGTGGATGGTGCCAGCGCGGCAAAGTCCGGGCCCGCCAGGTATATCCGCCGCAGCCAGCCGACCGTATTCGCTGCCGGCGGCTTGCCCTTCGGCTTCCGGTCGTAGACGTAGGTCTTAACTGACCCGTCTTTGAGTCGGCGCTTTACGGTGTTTCTCGAATTCGGCATCGATGGCCCCGTACCAATCCTTGCCCCTATTGGCGTCCTTCAGCACGACGGAGTCAACCGCCTCCCGGTCCCAGCGCGGCATCCGGGGTTCCAGGTAGACCGGCGCCGGCAGCCGGCCCCGCCGCACCATGTCCCGGATCTTGTTCTCCGAGCATGACAGGTAGGCAGCCAGGCCCCTGCGGCTGAGAAAGCGCGCGTCCATCACCCCTCCTGCTGGGCGGTCATGGCTGCCGCCGATCAATTGACACAAAGGCTGGATGGTAGGAGATGGGTGTCTTCCGCCCTTCCCATAAAACAGTTGGGCAGTTGTATGCGTCTACCCTGACCACCACGCCAGTCTGCTTTACGCGGGTGCGCTGATATATATTTCGCGCAATGCCGTACCTGCTAGGGCGTACTTTTTGACCGACCTTGAACTTGAGTTTACCCATTCCCCGTCTCCCCCGTAGCGCGAGGGGATGCTGCGTTGCACAGGATGCTTTCAATTTCATCCTCCGTGCCGACCGCCCCAATCCGCTGCATTGCTCGCGCCATCTGCGTCCAGTTCGGCACAGGAGCGGGCATACGCGCGGCTCTGGCGTGTTTTCGGGCGCATGCGTTGTCAGATATTGCGCTACATGACCAGCCTGCGCGATCCTGAAAGCGCCCGCAGTCTTTGTGAAGGCATTCCAGAACACCGTGAGGGTCATTGTTCGCACGGTCATCGTCTGTCGGCTCTGCCTGCACGCTGGATGCGCGGATCAATTCCGCAAACTTCACAAGGTCCACGTTAGAACCGCCGTTGCCGAGGAAGTATTCGGGGAGCCCGGCCTCACGCCAGAGCCGCATGATTTCCGCGTCGTCGCAATCCCCCTCGCTGCGTGTCGTGTCGCTCATCCCTCATTCTCCTGTGCTGAGTGCGGCGGTGAGGCGACCCCGCATTTCTTCGACCTCGCGCTGATCCCAGCTTTCCAGCTTGACCGGCTTTAGTTGCGGCAGCGTGGGCTTGATCCAGTTGAGCGCCCGCTCCACCATCGCATCCGTCACCACCGGCTTGGCCTGCTGGGCACGGGTGTTCCATGCGGCTATTGCCTCGGCTTCAGTTTCGCGTCGAATGTTCAGTTCACAAGACGAGCAATAAACTTCGCGACCCAGCGTGTCGCTCGTCAGGTCAATATTCGCCGGAGAATTACAGAGCGGACACGGCAATGGCTCTCCCGCTTCCGTCAGCCGCTTTATAAGGTCAGTGGTCATGGCCGATGCTCCTGACATGCTTGTGCGCGGGCAATGCCGACATCGCGGGCAGCCGACATGATGCCCCAGACGGATAGGGCGACGGCAATAATCGCAACAACGCAACCCCTCGCTTTTGCTTCACTTGTCATCTTCCACCCCTATGCGGACTTGAGCGCGCGGATATCGGAGGCAATGCTTTCTGCCGCTTCTTTTGCTGTTAGCCATGACGCAGGCAGCGCCGCGTTAAATGCGGCATGATCCGCAATCGCAGCACATTCCTCCAACGCCTTGTTCCGCGCACCGGCAAGCGCAGCCTCGGCCGCCCGCTTGTCGTCGGCCGCCCAAATCACCAGCTTTTCGAGTTCAGCGGCACGCTCACGCGCCTCATCCCGTTCCCTGGTCAGTGTCTCTATCAGGGCTGACTGGGTGGTGAGGAGGTCAGCGGCTTCGGCAAGCAATTCTTTGGCTCGCGCCTCGGCACTGAGCGGAAAGAGGGACCACTTGTCGTCACCCGCTGCCTCCCGCAACTCCGCTACCAGTGTCTCTGTGGCGCTAGTCATTGCGGTTTATCCTCGTCGTGATAGCCGACGATTTCGCAGACGCCCTCGATAAATTCGCAGGCATTTGCGATAACGTTGTCTTGCTGGTACACCGCTTCGTCGCAGGTGATTCTCTGTTCACGAATGAACCGCTGGCACAGTTCCCAAAGCTGATTGCGGTCGCTCATGCTGTCTCCTGTTCGGGCTGGAGCGCGGAGCGGGCGATATTCATCGCCTGATCATACACCCCGTCTTTCAGTGGGCGCGGCCGCCCTTCATCTGGCTCAAACCGCATGATGGCAGCAACAGAGAAAAGCCTCTGCAACGCCTCCTCCAGCTTCCGCACCCGCTCCAGCAGGCTGGCGCGTTCGTTGACGGCGGCTTGCATGTTCTCGCGAATACGCAGCAGGTCATCACTCAGCGAGGTCATCCCCTTGTCCGCGCATATATCGGCCATGATAGCCAAGCACACAGCATCGGATTTCAGAGCAATTTCCATGTCTATCGCCGTGTGTTCCGCAGGTGTGGGGGAGGTGGTGTCGGTCATTTCTGTTGCTCCCTGGAGCGTTCGTATTTGATCCGGTGAGTGGTGTTTGATCTCCACAGCGCCGCCGCAACGGCCTTACAGTCGATCTGATACCGCTTGTCGAATGTCGCCTGCCCACACCCTGGGCCGTGCAGCTCGGAATGGGCATGGGAACACAGCGGCACACACCACCAGTCCGATGGCTTTATGCTGGTGCCGCCGTCCGTGCCAAGCCTGACGTGATGCGCCTCGATCTTCCCGGAACAGGTATGACCAGGCTTTCCGGCGATGCAGCACTCATGCCCGCGAACCCATTGCATGTATGTCTCGCTGCGGTATTGAGCTTCCTCGCGGCTGTTGAACCGCTCCCGCTTCCTGCGTTTGGGAATGCGTGAAAGCATCAGCGATACCGCCTGTTGTTCGCTTCGATCCGCGCCACCGTCTCCTGGATTACCAGCGAGGGCTGCGCCGGGATGATGTAGATCGCAGGAGTGGGCCAGTCGTTTGCGATTTCGAGCAGCACGTCAGCGGAGGAGGGGTCAGACGTTGGCGGCCAGTCGGCCAGATTCTTGCCCCTCAACAACCGCCGGACGTCTTCGATTGTGGGGCAGGGGAAGCCCGGCCGCGCCGGCATGGTCCAGCGTTTGTGCGTCAGCAGCATTTCCCGGAACGCCTCGACCGGCCGAGCAAGGTAGCGGATACGGCGGCGCTCTTGCTCCGCCTCCCATCGTGTTTCACTGACACTGACCGGCCGATTGCGCCGGAAGTCCGACGACTTCGGCCACATGAAGCCTTCCAGAAACGGATTGCCCCACTGGGTAGCGCGGTCTGCCCGGATGGTGTTGGGTGGGAGCGCGGCGCCTCTGCGGAGCTGGATACGGACTGGCCCGGCGGGGATGTCGGTCATTCGGATTTACTCTCGACCATCTGACCACAGCACGGGCAGGTAAATGCTTTGGGCGGCGGCGACATGAGCTTGCCGCAATCCGCACACACTGACCGGCCTCTGCGGTCATTCACCCATGCATGGTGCGTGCAGTCGTCTTCCTCACCTATCGACATGCTCGCCTACCCTTCGTTCGATCATCCGTTCTGTGTTTTCGATCAGTTCTGGATTACCTGTAGCCTCCGCCAGCTCACGCTGCCGCTTTGCCCATAGCCGAATCTTGTTCCCGGCGTAGGGCTTGGTAGGCGGCAGAGAGGCCGGCGACTGGCATGGCTCAGGCCGGTTGTGCCGCGCCGAGGCGCTCCGCCAGTTCGACCGCCTGGCTGATCGTCAGGCACTTCTCGGCATCGTCGTCGCTGATCTCGATGCCGAACTCTTCTTCGGCGGCCATGACGAATTCGACCGTATCCAGGCTGTCGAGGCCGAGGTCTGCGATGATGTCGGCTTGCGGCTTGATGTCGGCGATGTCGTTGCCGAAATGTGTGTGGACGAGATTTTGTATCCGTTCAAGCGTGGTCATTGTTCGCTCCTATGCGATTGAAGGGTGAGAAGGGCCGCGCGAGAGGTTCAATCTCGGATGCGGAAACACATTCGACAGGGCCTCAAATTCATCATCTGGCCCCGCCAGTACATCACCATTGATTCCCCTGGCGGTGATATAGAACCGGGTATAACCGGCAGGATCTGCCTTGATGGGCTGGCAGAGCTGGTTGCCGCGGTAGAGGGCGAGGGGTTCGGTCATGCGCCGCCCTCGTCGCGGATGTATTGGAAGCCGAAGAAAGCGAACCCCGGGCCCACACGCATACTTATGCCCGTCATGACGGTAAGCTCTCGCTCTTGTTCGGCGCTCGGACTAACCCAGCGATCCGATACAAGCCACCTAACAAGCCCAGCCGGTTCGCCCCAGTGCAGCCGCAGGGTGAGAAACTTATACTTCGCCACCGCTACCCCCTATCCGCCCAGCTACCGATCACATTGGTAACGGCCTGCGCTGGGGTCATGTTGTTGCGGCGGCAGCGGTCGAAGTCGATCAGCCGGAGATCGTAGAGGGCTTGGGCGTCGGTAGCCGGTGCGCCGCGCGCCTGGATTTCCCTGATGATCGATGCCTGCCATTGCTCGCGGGCGAGGGCGGTATCGACGGCAGCTGCAGCGAGCGCAGGCGTTGTGGGGCCGATAGACAGGCCGGTCATGCCTCGACTCCCGCCGCTTTCCGCATATCTGCCATAGCTTCTTCGTTCGTGTCGTAGAACCGACAGGGATTGATCGGCGCTCCGCTCTCCCGGTAGATGAGCTGCGCGGCGAGCGCGGTATTGTGGTAGCGCTCCAGCGCATACCCGGCCTCTCCGGCCAGATGGACCGCCCAGCCCGCCCGACAGTGCGTCGTTCCGCAGCTGTGCCAGTCTCGCATATTCAGGGCGTCCGGCTGACTGACGGCCTCCAGGATGCGCTGGTGAATGTTCTCGATGACCGGGATCGGCGGAGGTCCGGCCGGACCCTCGGCACTCGGATCACCCTTCAGGCCCTTCTTGTCGTAGAGCCAGGCGATATGCGAGCAGTCCGAGCAGTACGAGCAGTCCGAGCAGCCCGAGCAGTACGAGCAGTCCGAGCAGTACGAGCAGCGTGAGCAGTCCGAGCAGCCCGAGCAGTGCGAGCAGTCCGAGCAGTCCGAGCAGTACGAGCAGTACGAGCAGCGTGAGCAGTCCGAGCAGTCCGAGCAGCCCGAGCAGTCCGAGCAGTCCGAGCAGTCCGAGCAGTGCGAGCAGTCCGAGCAGTACGAGCAGTCCGAGCAGCCCGAGCAGCGCGAGCAGTCCGAGCAGCCCGAGCAGCGCGAGCAGTCCGAGCAGTACGAGCAGTCCGAGCAGTGCGAGCAGTCCGAGCAGTACGAGCAGTCCGAGCAGCCCGAGCAGCGCGAGCAGTCCGAGCAGCCCGAGCAGTCCGAGCAGTCCGAGCAGCCCGAGCAGTTGGTACACCTCTTACAGTTAATCAGGCTGTCCAGGGCCTTCTGCGCCGCCTCTTCGCTGCCGAAATATTCAACCGAGCAGCGATTACCGTTTGAATCGGTGAGCCAAGTCGTCATCTGATTTCTCCTAGCTTTGGATATTCAGGCGCGACCAGTGCGCCTTACAGGGGTCGATATCGCTGTAGGTGATGCCAGGGTTTGCGTGCTGCCACTTGTCCAGCCAGTGCTTCATCGAGCGTTCGAGGTCGGCAGGCTTCTTGACGATCAGTTCGCCGCAGATGCCGCTGCCCGCCAGCTTGGTTTCCGACTGCACCAGCCTATACTTCGGCTCAACCCTCGGCTTCCGCACATAGCGGGGCTTGATCAGTTTTGAGACTGATACCGGCTTGCCCACAGCACCGCTCACCTCGGTCTTGCGCTCAGTGGTCACGAAAACAGTCCTTTCAAAAAACCCTTCATCATTTCGCCGTGGAGCGCGAGTGAAAGAAAGTAGCCAGTGATGAAGGCAAGAACCGTTTTCATGTTTGAGCCTCTGCAAACTTTGCGGCGCGGCGATCACATTCTTGCTTGGCTTTCTGGAATCCCTTGTCGCCCATGAACCCAATGCTGGCGCACCTGACAGCGCGCGTAACGCCGTTCTGATAGACCTCGAACCAGCCATTTTCCGTTCGGCAAATCCAGAAAGGATCATTCTCATAAAGCGGTAAGTACGGCTTCTCAGAGGGCTTGGGGTTAGACATGGGCTTGGGCCTTGTGTTCCGATTCCAGTTTTTCCAGAAGCCGAATGGCCACAACTAAATCGTCTTTGGTCGTGGCTACGTTGTAATCAAGCGGGCCGAGGTGAAGGCTGTTGAGGCTGGCCGCCGCTAGTTCGATGCGTCGCCGGCATTCAATCACGTCAGGATGGCCGGAAAATGATTGGCAGCCCATTTCACGCCACCAGCTTCTGTGCGTAGACTTCCAGGACGAAGTGAGACGGGTGGTAGCCCATGCGCGCCAACTGTTCGGCGCTGTCACGCTGCTTAAGCTTGGCAAGGGTGCGGAGCCAATCGGCGGTGGGTTTCCCTGCACGCCAAGTATTGCGGTTCGGGACGATGGCGGCATTCAGGCAGTCGGCTCCGATCACGCCGTAGCCAGAAAGCTGAATGCCAATCTTGAGGGGCCGGCCGCAGTGATCGCAGTTACAGTGCGACTCATATCCCTGAATGCTCGCATTCTCGGCCTTCTTCTCGCTGGTCATCTGTCGTGCCCTCCGTTAGGCGCGAGATGCGTAGTCGGCCGGGTGGATGCCGGGCCCAAGCACTTCAAACCACGCGACTTCCTTCGGCAGATACCCGGTCCACAGCAGTGCATCACCGGGGTTGAGGCCCTGGCCTTCGATGCTGCGCGAAGCCTTCAGGTGGAAGCGATAAGCCGTGGTCGGCTTGACGAGGGAGATTGC